>OFMQ01000839.1_pt1 | contig 19129 bp, 9 predicted proteins | sample 1541851 | NCBI WGS metagenome assembly OFMQ01 (sample SAMN04209227, study PRJEB22552) | human gut metagenome | biome: gut; material: feces | host: Homo sapiens | place: USA: Oklahoma | reverse complement strand
CATCAGTCGTGTACGTCCAGTACACTTCTTCTTCGAAAAGAAATCTATCCTCGAAGATACTTCACAAATCTTTACCAACTTATTTTTTCATGCTTACTAAATTTACAAAAATCTTACCTTGTTTCGGAGCCAGCGTCCTGACTTTATCGCCGGAGGCGGTGTGCTCCGTGACATTGACACTCAGCCCATTCCCTGAAGTGCGGAACACCTTGAGGTCGAAATCAGAGCCGAATGCCCGTATATGCTGGAGAGACATCCCGTTCCAGCCGGACGGAAGATTCACATTCATCATGAAGCTGCGCAATCCAGTAGGACGGATACCGAAGAGGCCTTCCGTTATGACCCTGCAATAAAGGCCGCTTTCCGCTGACAGATGTCTCTGGGAGCCCTCCGGCCAAGCTTCCACCGCATAAGGGACATGCTCCCCGAGAAGACGACGCTGCGAAAGCCTATGAAGAATTTCCAGCGCCTTGTCAGGATTACCGGTATAGAAGATGCCCCTGAGCGCGTACAGTGTCGCCCTGTCCCAGAACACGTCGCTCCCCTGCTCAGTGAGACAGCCGTTTTCGGTCATGAGTTCGGGTCCGGTCAATGCTGCCGAAGTCCCGGCTGCCCTGTCGGCTATTCCGGCGATGAGCGGTATACAAATCCACGAACGCAGCAATGTGTTCCCCTTATAGTAGCGATATGTCTCATAACCGGAGACCTGCCCGCCGAAATATTTTTCTATCGCAGCAGCCATTTCCTTGGATCTGCGCAAGTAATCCTTGGTGACAGAAGCACTTACGCCAATTTCCTTGCCAAGATAAGAAGCGGAAAGCAATGCATCATAATATAGCGTGGAGGTGCAGAGATTGGCATCACCGGACTCGAAACGGTTTTCAAGTTCATCCGTGTCGGAAGCCACTACGCCTTCTTCGTCAATATTACGGCGGCAGTACTCCAGACACCACTGTATCAGCGGCCAGAGTTCCTTGGCCTCCGCTTTGTCGCCCCTGGCCAATGCATATCGCGAAGCACCGTAGGCTATCATGGCAGCATCGCCACGGTCACCGCATCCGTCCCAGATATCATCGCCTTCCGCGATGATGGAACTCGGTATCGGCTTATAGTCAGGAGACATGAAACGGGCGAAATGACGGAAAGAATTAAGGGCGGACTCATTTCCGTTTGCATTGCCCAGATAAGGGAAGAACGGGTCGATATATTCGGCCTGGTCATTGGCCCAGATGGCGGCATAATAGCTTTCCCCGCCCGGGCTGTGCATCAATCCGCCTTTCGTTCGGAAGATGCTTTCAGTCGCACGTATCTTGGACTGCCTGAACATTTCATTAAGGACAGTATCCGGGGTATCGAGGACAAGATTGGAGCCCAGTCCAAGCACAAACGCCTGACGTGCAGCAAATTCCGAGTCCACGTCAGGATGCAGCGGAGCCTCCGCCGGAATATCCCTGGTCACAGGAGCCGCACCTGCAAGCAGCGGAGAAGTAACCTTGCCGCCCTCACGATATGCCTGATAAACCACAGTAAACGTGCGTTCCGTACCTGGAGCCATCCACGCTGTCCCGTCACCGTCAATTTCAGCACGGACAAGATAAGTTCCGTCCACACCGGCATAATGGTCCGTAGATGCAATTTGACAGTATTGCGGAACTGTCACCAGAAGATTGTCCCCGGTGACATTTTTCAATGTAAATCTCTCATAGACAGCAGGAAGCGTAGTGGAAGGGAAAATGGTACGGGTCATCCGGATACAAGCCGACTCCACAGCGCCCGGACCGATGCCGATGAAATCATTGGCCTTGGACCAGAGGCTCGTAACCTCGACCATTCCGTTTATACGGACGGAATCCACTTTCTCGCGTATCAGACTTCTTCCGTTCACCGCAAGCAGCGACGGAATGTCTGCGGCAATGCGGAAATTCATCGACGCATGGGTATTGTTCGGAATCGTCCGCAGCATCGGGAACACAAGCGACTTTTCACAACGGAAAGCGTGGTCAGCGGTAACGCCCCAACGCAATACACAGGAAACTTTCTCGCCGCTCATCTCGATATGGTCCTCATGCGGCAGTTCCTCTGACGCATTCCAGAGTATGCCTCGTCCTCCCCCCGCTATCTTCCAACGCGTTTCCGCGACATCCGTATCTGGCTGTATATCATACAGTTCGTTATCATTCCCGGTTTTATATGTCGGAAGGGATGAATCGACGATTTCGGCATCCACACGTTCAGCCGAACCGCGCATCACGGTGTTTTCAATGAAATCCACCTGCTTTCCGACGGTCTGCGGCATATACCCGGCGACAGCGTGATTGATTCCCGGGAAACGATAGAACCGGCATATTCCGCCAGCCGACTCCAACGCCTTCTGAATCTGACAAGGACCACAGAAAGACACATTGCCGGTCCTGATGACATCATACGGAACCAGTTCATCCTCAGTTCCGTGGAACATCATCACAGGGCATGGCGCCGACTTGTAGCCAAGCGGTCCGTCCACCAGAACAGCCCCGGCGAACGCCATGACACCCTTATAGTTGAAACCTTCCGGAAGACCCGCAGCCATCGGCGTGCGGTTGCAGATTTCCCACTCAGCCTGCTGCACCGTAATCGCCCCAGCCGACGAGCCGGTGACAACAAGATTGTCCGGGTCAATGCCCATGGACGCTCCGTTCTTCAAAAGAAATTCCGTGGCAGAAAACAAATCTTCCACGGCGATATTGATCGCATTGTCCAGAAGACGGGCAAATTCCGACTGCGTCACACCTCGCACTCCTTTGAGCCCCAGACGATAATCTATGGTAATCATCCGGTAGCCCTTCGCATTCATCTCCCTGAACCACGGACGAAGCCAGGTTTCCGCACGGGACCCCTCCTTGAAGCCGCCGCCGAACACATGGACAATGGTAGGACGCTGCCTGCCGTCCTCACACATCACCTTCGGCGCATCAGGTTCATAAATATCCATATACAATGCGCAAGTATCTCTGTCTGCGTATTTTACAGTAGCATCAGGTTCTATCCCCTGCGCGAAAAGCGGTGCTGACGAAAGCATCGCCAGTACCGCAACTATCAATACCTTGAAATTATATCGCATAGCTTATCTTCTTTCAAAATAAGGATTCGGGGAATCTACGACTTTCAGTCCGGAATCATTCTTGACATTAATGCAATTATGCAGACTGACAGTAGCATCATCCTTCCATCCGGCAAAGTCGTTCCCCTCTATCTTCACATTTTCACACGACTGAAGGTCTATTGCTGAAAGATTCGGGAAAAGCGGCCTATAATTACCGGAGTCAATGAATTCATTGTCAGACACTTCGATGGAGCGCACACTCCTGGCGTAAACCAGCTGGCTGTCGAAAGTGCTGATACGGTTCCCGGTAAATACAATCTTGTCATGATAGTAGAAATCATTCCCCATGACTGGAAGGACAGGATCGACAAGGAGCACAGGCATCGGACCGTTCCCTCCTATTCCGAGGTCCTCGAAACGGTTGTTCCGGATCACGATATTCCGCGTCGGGCCTGACTCGAACCAGAAGTTCGCATCGCCGCTCACATTGATTCCGGACATCTGGGACTTGAAGTCGCAATTTTCGACAAGCACGTCTCCCAGAGTCGAGAGGAGCAGACTGCGTGCGCGGTTGTAACGGACCGTGCATCCGCGGATTACAGCCGAAGCATTGCAGGAAATATTCTCTATCGCAAGCCCGGACGGCGCATCGACTGCCGACGCATCGAATTCGGTTTCAATGACATAAGACTTTCTGTCGGTACGGTCAATGCTGATGAGTTTTCCCTGCCCTACCGGTTTAAGCGTGGACTTGTCCACAAAGCGCATAATGTCTCCCGGCTCGGCGAAATGGTTGCCCTCCTGTTGGAAATGTCCGAAAGAAGCTCGTAACACATTGGAACTCAACAGCGTATCTACAAGCATATAGATTCCGTGAATATTCGTGGCATCATCCAACATGCTCTCAAACCTGCAATCTTCCAATGTAATCACACCCTTGCAGTTTACGAAGTGGGTGGCATCGGCAGAAGATGTTATCATCCTCGGGGAGCCTTCATGGGCTGCGGTGGAGAAATTCCTCAACGTAACGTCTGCCGAATATTCAGCTATCAATGACATTCCTCCGCTGCGATAGACATGGACATTTTCCAATGTCACGTTCTTCGAACAAAGTACCGCGATTGCAGGGTAAAGGCGATTCAGTTTCGTAGGTCCCTTGTCGTCCCAGATGCTGCCGACAGGCGGAACGTCACGTGCGCTCAATCTCGTAAACTCCACGATACCGGGCTCAATTTCGCGTGCGCCCATTTCTCCGGACCAATATCCGTGGTCGTAGGCAGCCGTGTCAAACCATGGACGATGCGTAGACGGGTCGAAGACAATGCTTTCCCCCATCGGATATTCCCAGTCATAGCCGCTGAAAAGCAAGCGGTCGCCGACAATCCTGTACTTGCTGTCAGGGAAGACCTTGACGACAAAACTTCTGTTTACAGGGTCATTGGACAATACCTTCCCTTCGAAGGTCCAGGGATAATCATAATCAATGGATATTCCGCTGATTTCCACATTCTCCGACCCTTTCACGGCGAACGGCGTCATGCGACCATGAAACATGAAATCCGTTTCATCACCTGTAATGCGGACATTTTTCATGTTTTTCAGTAGGAATGCCACAAGCTTGTTTCCGCTGTCATTGTTCGAGACGTTAAGGAATTCCTCAGGTGCTTTTTCCGGATAGAAAGGATACACGCCCTTATCGAATCGGAGTGTTATGTTTCCGTCAGGATGGTTCTCGAGGATTTCCCGCACGACGGGAGTATAGTCAGAGACAGAAGAATCGAACTTGACATCCACAGTCTGCATGCATCCGGCAAGGGCGCAGACAAAAGCGAAGAAAACAGGTATTGTTCTGATAATATTCGTAATCATGTCAGTCAATCAATTATTTCCATAAAGGATTCTGTTCTATTGCTCCGTCCGAAGCGTCAATGACAGATTGAGGGACAGGGAAAATGGAGTGCTTTTCCTTGCAGTTGTTACGATACGGGTCGTAATACTGTGTCCAGAAATCATCATGCAGAAGCACGTCGTGGAACGCCTGCTGAAGATGCCCGAAACGGACAAGGTCAGCCCAACGATGTCCTTCGAAGGCCAATTCCCAATGTCTTTCGTCCAGAATCTGGGCGAGGACAGGCTCCAGGTCCCCGTAAGGGTTGGCATAAGTCAGGTTGCCCTGGACGAGATCTACAGTCGGGTCAGGAGTATTGACAGGCTTGCCGTAACCGCGTCTGCGGACCTGGTTCAGTCCTTCCCAAGCCTCTGCGGAAACGGTCCCGTTGGCACGATATTCCGCTTCCGGAAGCATCAGCAGGACATCGGCATATCTGATAATCGGGAAGTTGATGGCGTTGTTCCATTCCACCCAGTTAGATCCACGGACACTCTTGTCCAGAGAATGACGGAACTTGTAGATAAAGTAGCTTCTTTCGTAGGTAACCTCACCTGTGACAGGGTCATTGTAGATTATCTTGCCGACACCGTTCTGTGTCACGATGTAGCCTTCCTTGTTTATGCTGCCCTTTCTGAGGTCGTTGTCATCCCATCTGTCATACATGTCAGGGAATGTCCTGATCTGTGTAGTATATAGTTTTTCAGTATTAGGGAGCCCCTCATTGGTGCCGACCTGGCCGCCATAGCGGTTGTTGCTGACGGTATTGTCGAATTCGACATCGAAAATGTACTCGCTGTTGTGTTCATGCATGCCGTCGAACTGCGAGAAATAATCATTGACGAGAGCGAACCTGCCGCTGTTGATGACGGTCTTGCAGGCTTCGACAGCCTTGGCTGCGGCCTGAGGGTCTTTCAGCGGTTCGCCTGCCATCTGGAGGTAGGCCCTTGCTTTCAGCGCGGTAGCTGCGAGCTTGTAGGCATGTCCGACGGTATTGGTCTCAGGAAGAAGGCTTTCCGCCTTTTCGTAATCGCTTATGACCTGGGCATAGACTTCCGCAAGAGATGCTTTCTTGGTATTCAGCTTGGACAGGTCAGTGGTTTCATTCAGCACGAGAGGGACCTCGCCGTAGTAACGGGCAAGCTGGAAGTAGAACCATGCGCGAAGGAAGTGGGCCTCGCCGAGGATGCGCGAGCGGTCAGCATCGGAAACACCGCTTCCGACATATGCATTCAGCCTGTCAATCACGATGTTGGCCCGTTGGATGCCGAGATATTGCATGAACCACACTTTTTCCACGAAAAGGTTTTCCGGCGTATAGGTATAGTTTCCTATCATGTCCTCGCCGTTGTTGGAACCAGCTGCAATAAAGGCTTCGTCGGTACCGATTCTTCCCCAGTAGAGGAATCCGAGAAAATAGTTCCCGTAGCGGTGCTGGGCAGCCCATTCGGTCGATCCGAATGTGTAGTACACGCCTGTCAATGCCATGTCGAAGTCAGAGGTGCTCTGGAAGAAATTATTCGTCGTTATGTTGCTCTCGACTTTGGTCTCCAGAAAATCACATGATGCGGCTGACATCATGAGCAGAATTCCGGCAAATATGGATATATGTCTTTTCATCTTGTTCATCTCCTATTTGAATGAGAGGTTTACGCCGAAAGTGAACGTCCTCGCATGAGGGAAGTTTCCGTAATCGAAACCCTGGGAAAGAATCGCTGACGCAGAGTTTTGGCTGATACCGACTTCAGGGTCATAGCCCGAGTACTTGGTAAACGTATAGAGGTTATCTGCTGAAACATAGAACTTGCACATTTCCACATGTTTGGTGCGGCTGAGAAGCTTCGCAGGGAAAGTGTATGTCAGACGCGCCGTCGAAAACCTGAGGAACGAGGCATCTTCCACATGGGCAGAGGAAACCAGCTTGGTAGGAATCTGCGAATAGTACAGAGGATCATCTGTCTGGTTCGCAGGTGTCCACCTATTCGTCCATCTGCCTATCTGGTTGGACCCGTCTCCGGTGTATGACGCTGTCATCACGTAGTTCGCATTGTACATGTCATTACCGATGGAGTATTGGAACCCGAGATAGAGATTGAGCGATTTCCAGTTGAAGGTGGTGGAGAACGCGCCGTAGACGTCAGGCAGGAAGTTGCCTATGACCTCACGGTCGCTGTCATCTATCTTTTTGTTGTCATCCAGGTCCGCAAGCTTGACTGAACCCGGCTGTTCACCTACACCCTGGCTCGGAATGCCCGATTTGAGTGTATAAATCGTCTTGCCGGTCGCTCCGGTGGATGTATCGAACTCATCGAGCTGATAAAGTCCGACAGCCCTGTAACCATAAAGTTCACCGACGCTGCCTCCTTCTCGGAGAATCACGGCGCTCTGGTCATTCAGGCAACTGATCCCCAGATAGATAGGCGCACCGCTCTGGCCAAGTTTGAGAATCTTGGACTTGTTATGTGTCATGTTCGCAGTCATGCTCCACTGGAAATTCCTGGTATCCACAAGTGATGCATTGAGAGACAGCTCGATTCCGGAATTGCGGATGCTGCCGATGTTCTGCCACGCCTTCGGATAGCCGGAGATATTGAGGACAGGAGCCTCAAGAAGAAGGTCGCGAGTCGTTTTATTATAGAGGTCCAGATCAATGTGGAGTCTTTCGTTCCACATTCCGTATTCTATACCCAAGTTATATTCCAATGTCTTTTCCCAGGTAAGGTTCTCATTGGCAAGTGTAACTGGAGATTGTCCGATACTGACGTCCGTACCGAACGCGGTGTTGGTATTGTAGAGCTGTGCAAATGATCCTGCCGTAGGGACATTGGAGTTTCCGACCTCGCCGACGGAGGCTCTCAACTTGAGCGTGCTGACGGTATTGCTGTTTTGGAGGAAAGATTCCTGCTTGGCGTTCCATGCGAGCGCACCGGAATAGAATGAGCCCCACTTGTTCTTCACGAACGTCGATGTGCCGTCGCGGCGGAATGTGAATGTGGCGATGTATCGGTCGTCATAGGCATAATTGGTCCTGAAGATGAAGGACATCATGGAACCTTTTCCCGTAGACGAATAAGAAGTGAAGTTCTTGGCCATCTGCAAGTTATTGTAGCCTAGAGTCTCGTTGTCGAAAGCGGATGCCTCGGTCGCCGTGTAATAGTTTCTCGAGCCCTGTTCAGTCAGGCCGCCCATTACATTCAGGCGGTGCTTCTCCGCGAAAGTCGGAGACCAGGTAAGAGTATTCTCGTTGATCCATCCGAAGCTTGAGATGTTAGCCATGCAGGCCTGGCCCTGATACAGCTGTCCTCTCGGCGTGCTCTTCGGATAATACTGCTTTTCTTCCAATGCGTAGCTGTCGAAACCTCCGGTGACTTTCAGCACAAGGTCAGGAATGATAGTGTACTGAATGTAGGAATTCGCGATGGTACGGCTGAGTATCTTCTTCATTTTGATATCATTGGCCATCGTGACGGGGTTCTGCTTATTGGAACTGAGATACGATTCGATCACCGTTTCCGGCACCCCGGCCCTACGGAAATATGTCTGCGTGTCAGAGTCGGTAAGGTCGAAAGGCTGTGAAATCAATGCATCCATGACAGTTCCGATGGCTGACCCGTTTCCGCCGGACGTCGGCACACCGTCATCCACTATACGGCTGTAGTTCAGGTCAACGCCCAATTTCAACTTGTCAGTAAAATTATGGTCAATGTTGACCTTTCCGGTGAGTTTGTCCCAATCCGTGCAGATGATGATGGACTTGTTCTGCATATAGGACGCGCTTACCAGAAAGTTCGTCTTGTCAGTAGAGTTCTGCATCGAGAAATTATGGTTCTGGATAAATCCGGTACGGTAAATCTCGTTCTGCCAGTCCTTTGTCCTGATCCTGTTGAAATCGAAGTTCCGAAGATTGCCGTCGGTGTCGGAGAAGAGAAGATATGAAGGTGTCTTCTCATTCATCATTGTCGCATATCCTTTGAAATCAAGCATGTCGAGTTTCTTGGGAAGCTGCTGGATGCTGGCGTATCCGCTGTACTGGATGCGGCCTGAAGAACCGCGGCCCTTCTTGGTGGTGATCATGATGACACCGTTCGCTCCCCTGTTGCCATATATGGCGGTAGATGAAGCGTCCTTCAGGACCTCGATGGAAGCGATGTCATCAGTGTTTATCAAGGCAAGGGAACTCATCTGCGAGTCCATGCCCGCCATACCCATGCCGGAAGACGTGGCGACATCCCCGAGAGGGAAACCGTCCACGACAATCAGAGGCGACGTAGAACCCGAAAGGGATGCGGCTCCACGGATAAGCATCTTGGATGCTGCTCCAGGCTGACCGCTGGTAGATGAGACCATCAGTCCTGCCACACCGCCCTTCAGTGCGTCGTCCACAGAAAACATCACTTGGTTTTCAAGCTTTTCCGGGCTTATTGACGCCACACTACCGGTCAGATCCTGACGGCGTGCTGTGCCATAACCGATTACGACAGAGTTCTCAAGAACCTCCGAATCGGAGTCGAGCTTGAAATCCAAGACTTGCTTCCCCGATACTGGAAGTTGTTTATCCTGGTAGCCGATGAACGAGGCGACAAGGACGGACTCTCCGGATTTGACTTTGATGGTATATTTTCCATCATCATCGGTAGTCGCCCCGTTGGTAGTGCCTTTTTCAAACACGTTCGCCCACGGAATCGGTTCACCCTGATTGTCCGTCACCTTTCCGGTGACCGTCAACTGCTGCGCAAAGGCAGCGATACCCACTGATGCCCACAGCATCAGAGAAGCAAGAATGCGTTTCATATATTATTCTTCAATCTCGTCGATACGGAAATTATCCAAATAGAATGTTGCGCCGTAACCGGAACATCTTACACAGATGAAACAGTTTCTGAACACGTATCCATTGTCATATCCTGCCACGTTGAGAGTAAACTCGTCAGAAAGTGTCTGCCACTTGTCCGTGATGAGATTCTTGAAATGCAGGTCACTGTAATCAGCATTATCAGCCTTCAGTTCCGTGTAACGGAACTCATGCAAAGACTTGTCTCCACTTGTCTGAGAAACATAATCCTCATTATAATATTCTTTCCAGTCTTCGGCGGTATTAAGACCTCTCAACGGGTCCTGCAAGCCTTCTGAAGGAGTGCAGCCATAAATCCAGGCAATCTCCATGACGGCACCGATTTCACCCTTGTTCATCTGACCGATAGAAGGAATGGCCTTCAGAAGTTCTACTGTTTCCAATGCTGGAGCGGATGCCTTGATATCGAATGACATCTTGTACTTCTTGCCCACTTCCATTGATGCATTGTTGCACCAGTTGTTGCGATGGAACAAATCAATGAAACCATTCATTGATTCATAGCCAGGCACAGGCAAATAATTATATGATGTAGCATCGACTTTCATACATTTGGAAGAGTTGGAGCCGCCGTCCACGATTGTAGCCTTGGAAGCCTGGTCACCATCTTTCGCATAACAGATATAGGCATTGCGGACGTCAGTCCCCTCGAACCCGAACACATCGTATCCGAACTTGGTATCTTTCTTGAGAAGCGGATAGTTGCCGGCGATGATGGAAGTCTCGACAGTCTTTTTGGCGCCGTCTGCAGCACGTGTCATCTCGCAAGTAACCTTCACGTCATCTATCTGACTGTTCCAGGTGACTTTAGGAGATGCCTCGGTAGAAGTGGCAGGGGTACCGCCCTGGAATGTCCAATTGTAGGATGTAGGCTCACCTACCACGTCCTTGAGCGAGAATGTGATTTCCGCACCGCTCTTAGCACAGCCCTTAGGCGTAAGACCTGAAGCTTCGATGACTGCAGAAAGGCTTCCGAGGACATTGACCTTGAAATCCTTCTGCTGCTTGGTACCGTCCTGGAAGTTGACTACCAGTTTCACGGCTTTTTCGCCTCCCTCATTGAAGGTGACGTCCACTACAGCTGCTTTGGACGTAGCCGGTTCCGCGTCCTCGAATGTCCATTCGCGTGAAGAAACTCCGAGAGAAAGGTCCTCGAATTTCACCGGCTGTCCGGCAATAGCCTCGGAAGGTACGTTATAGGCAAACTCCGTCTCTACCTTTGTAGAGGACTTGCTGCATGAAACCGCAAGAATCAGACTGCATAAAGCAGCCATGGAAAAGATTTTTTTCATGATACAACGTTATTAGTTTTCTAAAATTTGCAAAACCGCGGAAACGTGATTTCTCGCGTTTCTTCTGCAATAATACAGACAAACGCTCCTGAACGATTTCACAAATCGTTCATATTTTAGCAATTTTCCAAAAAACTATTTTCTGTAGTCTTTGGGATGCACGCCGAATTCGGCTGAGAATATTTTGGAGAAATACGATATGTTGTTGAACCCTACGGCATACATCACTTCGGTCACCGTCATTCCCGAACCGGATGAAAGAAGCTGGGCCGCCCTTTTCAGGCGGATGCTGCGAAGGAACTGGATGGCGGACATTCCCGTTATCGACTTTATCTTCCTGTAAAGTTGCGGACGAGAATAACCGACATTCTGACACAGTTCGTCGACGCCATAATCCAGTTCCGCGATATGCTCTTCGATATTGTCAATGCAGCTGCGGATGAATTTTTCATCGACAGGAGTAGCGGTAACCGCCGAAGGTTCCAGATTCACCTCCGTACGGAACGACTGCCTCATACATTCCCGCTGGCGTATGAGATTTTCTATTCTGGAAAGGAGAAGGTCCGCATGGAAAGGCTTGGTGATATAATCATCAGCCATCATCTGATACCCCTCCATCTTATAGACAGGAAGATCACGCGCGGAAATCAGAATCACCGGAATATGTGAAGTCACTTTGTTGTCCTTTATCTTCCGGCAAAGTTCCAATCCGTTCATCTGCGGCATCACCACATCAGTAAGCACCAAGTCCGGCTGTTCGGCAATCGTCTTCTCATATCCTTCAGAGCCGTCCGTAGCCGTAATGACATTATACCGCGTGGACAGCAGCTGGACAAGGTATTCCCTCAATTCCGGGCTGTCGTCGACTATGAGCACCAGATGTTCCCGTTCCACACCTCCCGTCGATGCCGCATTTCCAGTCCGGAACTCCGCAAGAGAATCGTAATTGGAAATATGGTCGCTGTTTTCATATTCATTGTCAATGTCTTTCGACGAGAACTGCGAGCTTCCATACGGCAGGAATACATGAAATGATGTCAGACCGCCCGGCACCGATTCCGCCCAAATACGTCCAGAATGGGACAATACGGCAGAACGGCTGATGGACAGCCCGATGCCCATTCCCCCGCGATTGTTGTTCCGGCCCTGACGGAAGCGGTCGAAGATGTAAGGCAAATCCTCCGGGAGTATTCCCATTCCGATATTGGACACTGTAAGTTCCACACCTTTACGGCCATCAATATCCGTAATCTCTGACACCTCGGCACGAATCTGTCCGCCCCTTTCCGGCGAATACTTCAATGCGTTCGACATCAGGTTCAATATCACTTTCTCAATACTGTCCTTGTCGATGAAAACTTTCTGCGACAATGGCGACAATTCCATCTCGAATTCATAATCCCGCGCCTTCGCAAGCGGCTGGAACAGAAGGCAAATCTCCTCAACGAAACGCGAAAAGTCTATCTCCACCACATGGAGCCGAACCTCGCCATTGTCGAATTTTCGCAAATCCGTGATGGACTCGATATGTTTCTGGAGAATCTTGGCAGACTGTTCCACCAGCTGAAGACGGCTGATAGTGGTCTTTCCCAGATTCGGATTCTGCAGGAGTTCCTCGACCGGAGTCGTTATCAGGGTAAGCGGAGTACGTATTTCATGCAGGAACTCCGTATGGAATTTAAGTTCATTTTCATTCCTCTCCCTCTGTTCTTCATGCAATTTTTCTTCGAGTTCCTCGCGATGCCGCCGGGCGCTCCGACGCCGCAGACGGACCGACACCCAGAGCGCAGCACCGAGGACAATGACCAGATAACAAGACTTCGCCGCCGCCGAGGCGTACCACGGATGCAGGATTCTGATGTCAATGCGGGCAGGCGTCTCACTCCACAGGCCGTCGCTGTTGGCAGCATAGACTTCGAACGTATAACGTCCGGGACGAAGGCTCAGATAAGAAGCAGACGGAGCCCTGCCGTCAGTAAAATGCCAGTCATCATCCAGCCCCACCAGCATATAACGATACCTGTTGCGCTCAGGATACACATAATGCATGGCAGAAAAACGGAAAACAAGATTATTCTCCGTGCTGCCCAGCTTCATCTTCGGACATCTGCGGACAGGCGAACTTTCCTTCAGACAGTCAAAAGATTGCATGCCATTGATTTTCAATGATGTAATACACGCCCGAGGCATATCGGCATTGTCCACAATCTCTGACGGACGGAAAATATTGAATCCGTTGATACCTCCGAATGCCATACGTGAATCTCTCATCCGGACTGCGTCATACATCTTGAACGAGTTGCTCTGAAGGCCGTCCTTACGGGAGAAACACGATATTTTTCCAGTCGAAGGAGAAAACCTCACAAGACCGAAACCGCCTATCCAGAAGTCACCGTCGGAGTCCTCCAGCATTGACTCGAACTCATTGTTGGGAAATTCCGGATTCGTGGTCTTGTTGTATATCCTGAAGGTCCCGTCTTCATTCATTCTGCAGAGTCCCAATCCCAGCACGGACACCCATAGGACTCCCTTGCGGTCACGATGGATGAAGGAAACGAATTCTCCCGCCCCATGTTCCGGCTGCACCTGAATGCGCCGGATACCAGCAATTTCCCCATTCTCTTCCAGCGTAATCTTATTAAGTCCGGACCGGGAGCCTACCCATATTGTCCTGCCGGCATCATTGATCAAGATATCGGTCGTACAATCATCGGAAAGCGATGCCGTGTCTGACGGATTTCGCCGCAGGCATGTCCAGACTGAGGATGACGGATGGCTCAGGTCTCCCTTGGAAGAATGATAGAGGCCATCGCCTGTCACTATCCATATCCTGCCGAAAGTATCAGCAGCGAACTTGTAGATAGTCATTGACTCAGGCAGATTCCCAAGCCGAATCATATTGAAAGCTTTTCCTGAAGCTGCTCTTTCAACATCCTTTTCCGGAATCACTGCCGCCCCTTTGTCCCACGAGCCGACCCAGACCGAGCCGTCTGGACTTTGCCACAGTGCGGAGATGGTTTTCCCCGCGAAACGGGACAACGAGCCTGAATCCACCCGTACGATATCATTGCCCTTCATGACAGAAACCCGGCCTTCGCGGGAGCTGCACCATAGCCTGTCGTCATTGTCCGACATCATTGCGACAACCTGCTCGCCTTCCTCTCCCGGGGTCACGGTCCCGAGTCTGAAGCGACGGCTGTTGGCATTGCTCCTATAGCATCCGCTTCCGATGGTTCCGATCCACAGCACGTCAGAATAGTCGCTGAACACACAGGTAACTTCAGGCGAGCGTCTTGACTCGGTCAGGAACTGGCCGGTACGCCTGAAACTTCCGTCATAGCATAACAATCCATCTTTCACCGTACCGATATAAATGCTTCCATCCTTGCCGAGGCACGCGGATTTGGCTGCGCAGTCATTGAGTTTTGTCAATGTCCTGGTCGGCAAGTCGAAGATCCAGCATCCTTCGTATGAGGTAATGAGGAGTTTCTCTCCCACTTTGAGCATCGACGTTGCGAAAAGGCTCTCAACCACGGACATATTCCCTGTCGCCAGGCTGAAAACGGACAGCGAGGATGGGGTTCCGACAAGAAATTCGTCTTCGTTCAGCTGGAAACAGGCGGAGACCAGACTTCCGAGGGACCGCGACGTGAGGTCATAAATTCCATCATGACAGGACAATAGGGAAAGGCCGTCATCGGTGCATATTATCACGGAATTGCCGTCGTGTGATGGAAAGACGCCATTGACATAATTGGACGGGACCCGTATAGTCTTGATGAAACGGTCATTCCGCGTATCGAAGATAGTCAGACCGCCGGTCTCGGTTCCGATGTACAACAGCCCGCCAGGAGCCAAATAAAGGGATCGGATTCGGGAGCTTTCCAAGATGGAATCAGACACATCATACACTATCATGTCAGTTCCGTCATAACGGCACAGTCCGGAATAGGTTCCTATCCAGATATAGCCGTCATCATCCTGCACGACGGCAGAGACGTCCGTATGAGGAAGCCCCTCGTCCACAGAAAGTTGCTCGATATGCGAATACTCTTGTGCAAAGAGTCCACCGGCGAAAACGCATAAAAGGAGCAGCATTGCAATAGTCCGTTTCATCTGTCCGCGAATCATGCCTCCAGTCATGGAAATAAGTTTGTGCATCAACTGACGCGGCAAAGATATGCAAATCATTCCGGAGTTGCGCATTTTTTCTGCACCCGGTTCCCGGAAATGTTTCCCATCCATTGCGAGCCCGACTTCGCATGGGCAGTGGCGGACATAATTGTGGACTTCTCGTGAGCAAAAAGCCGCGTTTCACGCACGTCAGGGGCAATTTACGTGGTGACGTGAGCAGAAAACGTTTTAACACGCACGGCGCTGGAGGCAGTTGTCCAGTTCGCCGTTGGCCCGGTGACTTTAGCTGAAATACAGATTATTTTAGTTATTTTTGGGGCATTCTGTCGAACATTAAACTTGGATGAGATGAAAAAGTTTTATTTGGTTATTGTTGCTTTATGCCTAAGCGTTGCCGCCCATGGACAATTACAGCCTCCTGTTCAGTCTGACACTCTTGTCATTCAGTCCGTCAAATATAATTATTCAGACATACGGAAAGAGAACTGGCCGTGCAATATCATTGTCAAAAGCACGACGTCATTTCGGTTTGGTGATCAAGTGGTCAATATTAAAGACGCGAGAGAGGGGTTCTATGATTCTAAATTTCGATGTAGAGAGATTATTTTTCGGATGGAGGATAATAGAGATTTGAGCTATTATGAAAATGGCAGCAAGTCTTCTATCATCTATTCCGGCTACGAATTTGAGTGCAAGAACAGTTTGTCTCCAATGGTAGAGGGCTCTTCTTCATCAAACAATATCACCTTGAATGGACGCAAGGTCGTAGGGACAATTGCAAAACCGGAATATACAGTCCAGGAGTCTGGAACTGTTGTTGTGTCTATATGGGTTGACACATATGGGAATGTAGTAAAAGCACAGCCGGGAGCAGAGGGAACCACCGTTGATAATTCCGCGCTATGGAGTTCTGCCCGAAAAGCGGCGCTTGCAACTCATTTCAATGCCGATGCCGATGCACCTGCACTCCAGAAAGGAACAATTACATATATCTTTAAACTATCTAATTAGAAACATATTGGCATATCTGAGACTTTTTGCCGGGAGGGGCTTTATGTTTTCAAAATTTTATATATTTGTGACATACAGCTGTTTTGATTATTCACTTAAAGAGTATTGATAATATGAAAAAGGTATTCAACCTTCTTGTCTTTTCCGTTCTGATTGCGGGATTTTCTGCTTGTAGTAAGGACGATTCAGGCAATCAACAGGTACCGAAGAATCCTGTCCCGTCTGCGGACTACAAAGGTCTTGCATTCATTTCTTCCGGAGAATCCACTGTCCGGCTTGCACAAGTGGGGACCCCGTATGAAATCTCATTGGAATACAGCACTGATGAATCCCATTGGAAGCCATACACCATAGGGGAAACGATTACTTTGGCGGACAGTACATTTTTACTGTTCAGAAACGGCGAACATAAAAATCGCAAATTCAGTAAGGATGACGAGAATTACTATCATTTCGAGATATCCGGGCCCATCTCTGCACAAGGGAATATCATGTCATTGTTAAACAGGGATTTCTCTACTCCGCCTACATTTTATGGATTTTTCGCATTATTTGAAGGATGCACAAGCCTGCTGTCTGCGCCGGAACTTCCGGCAACAACAATGGAAAAGGGCTGCTATTCCCAAATGTTCTCAGGATGCACAGCTCTGAAATCTGCGCCGGAACTCCCGGCCGAAGCATTGGCAACTAATTGTTATCGGTATATGTTCCGTGGATGTTCCGCTCTGACATCTGCCCCGGAACTCCCGGCAACAACAATGGAACAGGGCTGTTATTTCGGAATGTTCTCTGAATGCACAGGGTTGACATCCGCGCCTAAACTCCCGGCCAATGTGTTGGCAAACAATTGTTATGGATGGATGTTCAAAGGATGTTCCGCTCTGGCATCTGCGCCTGAGCTTCCGGCAACAAAAATGGAAGCCTATTGTTATAACAGTATGTTCGCAAACTGTACGGGTCTGACATCCGCACCCGAACTTCCTGCTAAAAGGTTGGAGTCCAATTGCTACAATTGCATGTTTGAGGGATGCACAAGTCTTACATCGGCTCCGGAACTTCCGGCTACATACCTGGTAAAAGAATGCTACCATAGCATGTTCAACGGATGCACAAGTCTTACATCAGCGCCTAAACTTCCTGCGACGACCTTGGAGTGGGGTTGTTATAGCGAAATGTTCCAAGGATGTACAAGTCTTACATCAGCACCTGAACTTCCGGCGAAAGAGCTTATTCGCAATTGTTATCAGCTTATGTTTAAAGATTGCAGCAAGCTCCGATATGTCAAAGCATTGTTCACAACCAGCCCATCAGAAGAAACCACAAAAGACTGGCTCAGCGGTGTGGCGGCTTCCGGAACATTCGTCAAGAGCAAAAATGCCACTTGGAACTTGACGGGCGTACACGGCATTCCGAAAGGATGGAGAATTGAAACTCGGTAGCCTGTCATTTATCGTGACACAAGTTGTTTTGTTTTTCACTTAAAGAGTATTGATAACATGAAAAAGATATTCAATCTTATTGCCTCTTTCGTTCTGCTTGCGGGATTTTCCGCTTGCAATAAGGATGGTGCCGACAAACCGGGTCTTCCCCCTGCCCCTGTCCCGACAGTAAACTACAAAGGCCTTACGTTCATTTCTTCAGGAAAGTCCGCTGTCTGTCTTGCAAAAGTGGGGGCTCCGGATGAAATCACATTGGAATACAGCACCGATGAGTCCCAGTGGAATCCATATACCCTAGGGGAAAAGATTTCATTGGCGGACGGCACATTTTTACTGTTCAGAGCCGGCGAGCAGAAAAATCTCACATTCAGCAAGGGTTCCGATAGTTACTATCATTTCGAGATTTCCGGTCCCGTCACTGCTCAAGGGAATATCATGTCATTGTTAGACAGGGATTTCTCCACTCCGCTTTCAACGAATGCATTTTTCGCTTTATTTGAAGGATGCAAAAGCCTGCTGTCTGCGCCTGAACTCCCGGCAACAAAAATGGCACAGGGCTGCTATTTCCGAATGTTCGCGGAATGCACAGGGTTGAAATCCGCACCTGAACTCCCGGCCGAAGCATTGGCATACAATTGTTATGGGAGGATGTTCAAAGGATGTTCAGCTCTGACATATGTTCCTGACCTCCCGGCAACAAAAATGGAAGCCTATTGCTATAACAGCATGTTCGCGAACTGTACGAGTCTGAAATTTGCACCCGAACTCCCTGCCAAAAGATTGGAGTCTAATTGCTACCATTGTATGTTTGAGGGATGCACAAGTCTTACATCAGCTCCGGAACTTCCTGCAACAGAGCTTGTGAGCAATTGTTATGAGTTTATGTATAAAGATTGCCGCAATCTCCGATATGTCATAGGGCTGTTCACAACCGAGCCGTCAGAAAAAACGACAAAAGACTGGCTCAGCGGCGTGGCGGCTTCCGGCACATTTGTCAAGAGCAAAAAAGCGACTTGGGACGTGACGGGCGCAGATGGCGTTCCGGAAGGATGGAAAATTGAAACTTGGTAAGACAGCTAACCTGCAAACATAACCTCGCGTTTTTCATTCTTCAACCATCGCCATTATACTTTTGGTCGTTTCCTTGTCGTGCGGTCGCAACAAACGAAAAACAGGCTAATTATTACGCTGATCCCAATCAGCAAACAATTCATCAATATGTTGTTCCGTTGCTATGGCGCCTCCCTGCCAGTAAGGGGGTAAAAACGAAATGTGATTAGTTGGAAATTGGAAGTGATTGAGAGTGTGGGAGTTGAGAAAATTGATGGGAAAACGAAATGTGACATTAGGTTAACATCGGGTTAACATTTGAGGAAGATTTGAAGGGTGGTGTTTGAGTGGTGTTTAACTTGAGGGGCTTGAAAGGGAGCG
>OFMQ01000811.1_pt1 | contig 19701 bp, 36 predicted proteins | sample 1541851 | NCBI WGS metagenome assembly OFMQ01 (sample SAMN04209227, study PRJEB22552) | human gut metagenome | biome: gut; material: feces | host: Homo sapiens | place: USA: Oklahoma | reverse complement strand
GTTTATACGGAGTGGTACAGAAATAAAGGGTATGATTTCACGATCACTTCCTCCACTGCCTTTGACCATAAGTGGATTCCTGAGAGAAATATTTTTGATTCGATTTCTGTGATTGTGGATGAACTGTTTGCTGATTATCTTTCAAGACCCAATGTGCGGCAGCCGATCCTGACGCAGTATTGTGATGGGCGGAGAGTGAGCTGCCCGAACTGGTTGACCTTTTTGCAAGAACCTACAAACACCCGCAAACCCTTGTATTTACTGGGTTTGCGGCTTGTAGTAGTAATACACTTCAAGGGTGTCCTTTTCTTTGTTGTATACAATTTTTTCAATAATGCTCTTCAGAATTTCATTTTTGGTAACATCATCCACAGACTCAGAATTTACAATTTCATAAACATTTTTGACACGGTCTAACAGAGCAGATTCAGCCTGATCAGATTCACTATCCTGTGCAGGAAGTTCTGCGAGCTGCTTTTCAAGAAGCTGCTTTTCATTCTGAACAAGTGCTTTATTTTCTTTGTATTCTTCCAGTGTGTCCACACCATTCCGGTAGGCTTCTTTGATTCGATCCAGTTTCTCGTCAATTCGCTTCAGCTGATCCAACAGTATGTCTGACAAGTCGGGAGCAGTTTCCGGCTCTGGCTGAATATATCGAAAAGAAAGCTGCTGATTATTCAGCACATCTTTTAAGGACTGCAATATTGCAGGTGCAAGCTTCAGTGAGCTGATGGAGTTCTTTGCAAGGCATTTCCCTTTTGAGTATCCATAGCATACAAAGTAACAATAAGTACGCTTGCCGTTTACTATTTTTTTAGCGATCATGGTTCTGCCGCATACAGGGCATTTCACCAAACCTGAAAGCCAGTGTCTGTATGTAGAGGATGGACGGCTTCCTCTTGGCTTGTATTCCATATTACGGCGGGCAGCAGCTCTGTCAAAGAGTTCTTTTGAGATAATAGCCGGCTGCTGACCATCTGCAATGATCCATTCATCTTTAGGACGGATCTCATTCGTCTCATTCACAGTCCTGTTCCACCGGATCATGCCACAGTATGTAGGATTCTCCAGTATGTATTCGACAGATCTCCGCTCAAATTCTTTTCCATGGGAAGTCTTAAATCCGCACAGGTTGAGGTATCGGGCGATGTCAAACATTCCCATTCCTTCCAGTGCGTACTTCTGAAAGATGATCCGAATGATTTCGGCTTCTTCCTCTACGATCACGGGTGGTTTTCCACGTTCCGCAATCCGGTATCCAAGCGGTGGACGTGCCTGGTATCCACCACGCTTCGCCTTTTCCGTCATGCCACGGGTCACTTCCCCGGAGAGCCGGACGGAGTAATATTCGTCCATCCATTCAATGATCCTCTCAATCAGACTGCCGAAAGGACCGTCTACCAACGGCTCAGATACACTGATTACATCCACATTATGCTTCTTTTTGAGCAGTGACTTGTAAACGATACTTTCTTCCTGATTCCGGGCAAACCGACTGAACTTCCATACAAGGATTGCATCTACAGGATGATCGGATGATTTTGCCATTGCGATCATTTTCTGAAACTCAGGACGCTTTTCAGCTTTCCGACCGGATACACCCAGTTCATAGAAAATCTTTGAAATGATGATCCCATTCTTGTGGGCGAAGTCTTTCAGTAGTTTTGCCTGAGAGTCGGGGGAAAGTTCTTCCTGCTTATCTGTGGACACCCGGACATAACCGTATCCATATTTAGTTTCCATGTTACATCACCTTCTTTATTTTATGTGAAAATAAGTATAAAAATAACAGCCAGCGAGGAACGTGCGTTCCACTTGCACTGACTGACCGAAGATGATACAATATTCATTGGTTGAGTTGTATCTCTTCGGAGTCACCCAAAGAAGCACATTGGCGTGTGCTTCTTTGGGTGCCGTCCCTTTTGGCGAAGGGGCGGTTTTTTAATTATCATTTAGTAATTTCTTCTGTTCTTTTTCAATCTGCTTAATACTTTTGGTAGGTGTTGGAAGATCTTCAGGCATAGTGCCACCAAGCTCTTGAATGGTTTGTCGTACTTTTTTTCCAACTTCATAGTGAGTTTGATTTGCCTCTTTCTTTCCCTGTATTTGCTCACGCCTGAGTTTTTCATCAGTCTGTGTGGCACGGAAAAGATTAGCGGCTAATTCGGTACTACCCATGTGATCGAGAATTTTTTGGCTCTTTTTCAATCCCTTGCGTTTATGTATATCTTTTACTCCAAGACCGCCATATAAGCCTTGGTAGCCACAGTTCTGGAAAATAGCATAATCTCTTGAATCACTGATACCTGCCATTTTTGCGGCTTCGGCAAGAGATTTATTATGCGTAATCATTTCTCCTCGGATTGCTAATCGCTTTTTGTCTTCAGTGAGGTCATCAAAGTTTTCGATAAGTTCCTGTTGACGAGTTTTCACAGCAAAATAGGTCTGACCAAGAGCAATGATTTCTTTGGAACTGTCTCCGTTCATTACAATGAGATAGCAAGCGTATCGGGAAAGTTCGAAATCTTGAATTTCTCGATGAGCACTAGAACCTATATCGACCATTTTGCCAATGTCGGCAAAATGGTCAGAAATTGTGTAACCACTGTTTTTACAGGCTTCTTTGGCTTTATCAATAACTCCACAAAACCTACGCCATTGTTTATATTCCAATGCAATTTGCAATTCTCTCGCATACCAAAATTCCTGCCCGTAGTCATTAATATGTTTAATAGATTCAAAAGTGGAATCACTGTAATTTTGCTGTTTCTGCTTTGAGTTGGTTTCAGTTTCTAACGGAACAGTAGTATCAGCTTCATCATCGGTAAAAAAGAAAAACATCATTATCACATCCTTAAGAATATTGTGTCTGACCGTTCCTTTTGGCGAAGGGACGTTTTTTATTGTGAATAAATATAAAGCAAAAAGCACCTGTGCAAATACTTGTACAAGTGCTTTTCAACCATAATCAATATGGTTTTCTCTGTACAAATATATTAGTATATTATAAAAAATATTACAACCGTTAAAAGCTACTTTTTCACCTATTTTAATTAGAAAAATAGCATAATAATCCATATTAAAATGTCTTACATATTTTTCTTCAAAAAATCCAATACTAAATACATGAAAATCTTAATAGAAAAAATAATATATGAAAAAAACTTAACTGTGCGTCAGGTGTCCATGATGTCAGGTGTACCCAAATCGACGGTGCAGAAACTCATGGATGAAAATTCTAATCCGACTATTGCCACATTGGAGAAGCTGGCAGCAGGACTGAAATGTAAAATATCAGACCTGTATGAATCGGATTACAAATAAGTGTCCAATATAGTGGACAAATTATCCCATCTCCGTAAGATTTCCGCTGCTGAGCTGTTAATTAAGTGAAAGGAAATCTTGGAGGTGGAATACATATGGAATTAAAATCTTTAATCATTGAAATGCTCGATGAACTGGATGCCACACGATTAAAAAATGTATACTTCTTTATTCGTGGGCTCTTAGGACTGAAATAAATCAGTCCTTTTTTATTTGGATGGAATCAAGGAAGTTTTCCAATACTTTCCATCCATTATCGTCCAGTGCCGCAAGTCCTGATACAAGCCTTTTCTTAAAAGAATCATCTTCCTCAGTCATGAGCTGTCCGACGAACTGGGCTATCTCGTCAGAACGGGATAGTTCGATAAACATCTCTCCGTCTCCAAATCGAAGCCATTTTTCGTTGACGTTAAATTCTCTACATATAAGAGAGATAACGGCATTACTGATAGCGTTTTTTCCAACTTCATATGCACCGATGTTTCCTCTGGAAATACCAATCCTATCAGCGAACTCTTGCTGAGTCATATCCAACTCTTTTCTTAACTTTTTCAGGCGTTCGTTCATTGTCTCACCTCTTTTCTTGTTTCTAATAATACAGTATTTGGCAGATAAAATCAACACAAAATGTTGGCAAACAACAAAAAGTTGGTAAGTAACAAAAATGTGTTGACAAAAGAGACTAGCCAACATATAATTGAGATATACCAACAAAACAAAGAGAGGTGATAAAGAAATGTCAGAAAAAGAAAAGAGAATTATTGAAGAGTTGGCAGACAAGCTGCCGGCAATGAGCGAGAGGGAACGAGGCTACCTTGAAGGAACGATCGCTACGGCAGCGGCAATGAGTAGCAAGAAGGATGATGCAATGGAGAAAGAAGAGTCAAAGGAAAAGGTGGGGTGAGAAAGATGAAAATTATACTGATCATATTGCTTGTAGTAGCAATAGTTAAATGGATTACATGGAGGATAACAACATTGGCATTAATTTACTATAACGAGAAAAACAAATACCCTCATCCAACTAAAGATGAGATGAGGGTATGTATTGCTTTTGTAGTAAAGAACACAGTTAAAGATGTAACTGGCCGTTGATCAACTGGGTGATAACGCTGACTGCAATTTGGGAAATTATGTCAATGGAAAGACTTCCTACATTAGAGCCAACGTTTTTAATCTTATCCCATACGGTTTCGGGACGAATGTGTTCAATAAATTCATAGCCAGAATAGGTAATGCGGTAAATGCTGAGATTTTCTATGCTGTCATCAGAATCGCAGCGGTATAGCTGAATGAAACCAGCATCATCTAGTACAAGCAGAGTATTGGATAATTCGCCGATAGAGTAGTTGAGAGATTGGTCAAGTTCGTAAATGTCAATGGATGAAAATTCCAATTCAGAATTTATGGATAAATGGTCTTCTAGGAAAAAGAGAATATCACGAACGCAATCGGGATTTAGTTTCATAAATAATGACTCCTTTCTAAAAACTTGGCTCTGGCAGGAGCCTGTATTTAAAAGTATAGGAGAAAACCGAATTATTTGCAACAGATGAAACAGGAGCAGGAGGTGAGGAGAAATGAATATTTGTGAAGCAGCAAAGAAAGCACTGCAAGAGAAAAAATGTATAAGAGAAAATCCAACTGCAAGAGTGAAGGTAAAAGTGGAAGCGACAGGGACATGCACATTAATGAAATTAGATGGAAGCCACCCAGTTAAAGGATGGCAACCGACAACAAGAGAATTAATTTCTGAATCATGGGAAATCATGGAATAAATTGAGCAAGAAAATTTACGACATTAAGAAGAGTCTCTTTTTTCTGATTCTCCATTGTAACAATAGCCTTATCGGTAAGAGATGAGTCATAAATAAGATCGCTGGCGTGATGATTGTCAAGATAGCCGTTCCTACCTAATTCACACATACAATCATCAACATCAGAAGCAGACCAATCAGGAAAAAGCAACTTTTGAATAGATTCCGAAGAATCAAATTCTTTTGCATTACTGCGAGAGAATCCGTTAGATCGACGTACGCAATATTCTTTATACAGATGATAAAGAACGGTTTTTGAATCTTTAGTAAGCATAAATATCTCCTTTCTTTTGTACTCGGCATGGTAGTGCCTGTAAGGAAAGTATAGGAGAACAAGTGAAAAAAGACAAGAAGAAAGGAAGTGGAAACATGAGTGAAGAACAGAAAAGATTGGTCAAAGAAACAGTGGAAAACCTGAAGCATTTGGATAAAGAAAGCCTCCTGGTAGTAAAAGGGAGCGTGGAAGTGCTTAAGGCAAGAGATGCAATGGAGAAAGAGGATTCAGAGAAAAAGGAAGGGCGAGAAAAATGAACTCAGTGAGAATGAAAGCAGAAGTTGTACAGGTGATTAGAACAGAGACTGTAGAAGGAACCGGTACAAAAGAAAGTCCAATATGCAGGATGACAAGATATTGGACTTTAGAAGGAAAACTTCTGTCAGAAGCACTTTATGGAGTAGAAAATGTAAATGTAAGACTTAAAAACTCTAATCAGAAGTAAGCTGCTTAGCAGCTTCATAAGCGAGGTCAGCATCGACAAATGTGACAAAGGCATTGATGAAAATTCTTAAGTTGTTAAGGGTGTAGCTGGAATGCCTCTTTTGATAATGTGTTTCATCATTGCCTATCCAAGCGGACGCACAAGCAAGGGTAACGAGACGTTCATCGTGAATGTAATTTTTGATACATGGCATAAGTTGAAGTCTTACAACGGAATCTTCCACAGAAGGGTTCTTGTAAATTATGTAGTCTTTGATCAAAAACTCAATGGCTTTCCGGTATCCCATTCCGCAAATTTTGTCCAACCCTAAAGATTCAGCTCGGTAAGATTGCTTGTAAATTTCTACAAAGTCACTTGAAAGATTGTAAATAGCGGGAGAAAAGGAACAATTCACTTCTTTTATAGGAGCACTACTTTGGAAAGAATAGCTGTAATCATTAACGGTGTCGTATGGGTGGGTGGAAATAAAACACTCATTGCAATGTTCACAGTGGTTAAGAAGGTAAACAACATTTTCCTCTTCATCCTCATGGTCAACGCAAACAGCATGAAGAGCTGTGGGAAGCAAGGTGATACCACAACAAGGACAAGAACTCGCAAATTCTATCGCTTCTTCTGATGTTGATGCCTGGTTGTCAATTAAATGGTGTACTAAATAGTTATGTTTCATAATGGTCTCCTTTCGTAAATAAGCGAAAAATATCTATATAAAGAGTAATAGACAGAAAAACAAAAGTCAACAAGAGAAAGAGGTGAGGAGAGGTATGACAGGATACAGAGAAAGCATTGAAAAAAAGAGAGAAGATGCAAAAGAAATGATAGAAATTCTTGAAAAAATTCCAAAAGAAAGAAAGCCGGAGGCTTTGGCACTGGTAAAAGGCTTTGCATTATGTGCAGAGCTGGATGAGAAAAAGGTGGGGTGAGGAAAAGTGATATGGACAGTAAGTAGTTTTTTATTGGTGGTAATAGGAATTGCGTTAATAATAAAGTGGAAAGATGACTTTATCCATGAGGGCGTGATGGCTATAGGCATGTGCAGTATAGCGATTGGAGCTATCGTATTTCTAGGCTGCGTTGTAATGATAATATGCAGTCACAGCGGGGTAGATGCAAAGATACATGCAGATAGGATGGCGTATGAGGCCATCATAAAGCAGGTTGAAAGCATTGACAGCGAATACGAGGACAAAAGCAAGGTTGAGGTTTATCAAAAAGTATATGATTGGAACGCTGATGTGTATAGTGCTAGATACTGGGCTAAAAGTCCGTGGACGAACTGGTTTTATAGTAAAAAATGTGTGGATTCGTTAAAAGAGATAGATCTGACAGATTACGAAAAGGAAGCTAGATAAAGAAAATTCACTGCAACAAGTACAAACCGTAACACATAAGATGAACCAAAGCACCGGAGGTGATGCAATGACGGTAAAGAGCTTGGTGGTAATTGATGGAAAAAAGATAGAAATAAAGGATCTGAAAGATAAGGAAGCATTTGCGGATCGGGTCAACCGTCAGGTGCTGCAATCGAGAAATTATGAGGAGACAGGATGCATATATGAAAAAAATGAGCAATGATGAGTTTGCTTCCTTTGTGGTAAGAATGCACCGGTACATTATGCAGAAGGTACGGGAAGTGGAAGACAGGGAAACCCGTGAAAAATTTTACAGGCAGTCGGTAATCAGGACAATACGTGCAGAGAAATACGATTTTACAGCACAGCAGACCGCAAAGCTGATCGAAATCATGACAGATCCGGATCTGTTCCGGCCGAAGATGGAGATCAGACTGATGGAAGAGTGGGATGCCGCTGTGGAACGCTTTATGAAGGATGCAATGGAAAAATGATAGAAAAGATAGCAAAAAAAATAGAATCCATGTCCGGGACCTATGCAGGATATGACATTTTTTCAGACTGGGTGAAAGCCCTTGCAATATCAATAAGCAATTCCACGGATATGATCCGCGGGAAAATCTGGCAGGCAAGGGAAGACCAGTATATGGATATCGCAAGAAAGCATGGCAGGGAGACCATGGAAGGGTTCAGTGAGTTAAGTGAAATGCTGATTGAAGCACTGGATCAGGAGATGCGGGATGTGCTGGGAGCCGTGTTTATGGCAGGAAACTGGGGAGCGAAGAGTACCGGGCAGTTTTTTACCCCGTTCCATGTATCACTGCTGACGGCAGCCACATCCATTCCGAAGGAAGTAAGTGAAGAAAAACCAATGGTTATTCACGAACCATCTACAGGAGCAGGCGGCATGATCATAGCTGTAGCGAAGATACTGCTTCAGCGTGGAGTGAACCCACAAAGATGCATGAGAGTAGTAGCACAGGATCTTGACTGGAAAGGTGTGTATATGACGTATGTGCAGCTAAGCCTGCTGGGAATCAAAGCAACGGTGGTACAGGGCGACACGCTAATAGAGCCATTTGACAGCAGGAGATACCCGAAAGAGCGGGTAATGTATACACCGGCTCAAAAAGGGATGCTGATATAGAGAGGTAAGGAAAGATGGAGAAAAAAACGGAGGAACGGTTCTGTGATTACTTCGATGAGTGGGTAAGACAGTACAAAGAAGGTACCGTAAGAGATGTTACTCTCATGAAATGGCACAATACAGCTACATGGGTAAGAAAGATTGTTCCGGATCTGTTACTTGACGATTTGGACAGAAGAGAGTACCAGAGGATATTAAACGAATATGCCAAAGTGCATGAAAAAGCGACTGTGACAGATTTTCACCACATGATAAAGGCAGCAATATTGGATGCCGTAGATGATGATCTCATAGCAAAAAATCCAACAAGAAAAGTGACGATCAAAGGGAAAAAACCGAGACCGAAAAAAAGAAAGTATCTTTCGGAAGCGGAGGTTGAAAAATTGATCGATGCCTTAGAACTAAAGAGTGATGAGATAAGCTATGACTGGATGATACTGTTTGCTTTAAAGACCGGGATGAGGCTGGAAGAAATTCTCGGATTAACAGTGGAAGATTTCAATTTTATAAACATGACAGTAACGGTCAACAAGTCATTTGACTACAAATACACTCAGGACTTTGCACAGACAAAAAACAGGAGTTCCATGCGGACAATCAAAATGGACTGGAAGACAGCCATGCAATTTAAGACATTGCTGGAGGGAAAAGATCCGCTGGGGAGAGTATTTGACTTTAAAAAGAAATTTTATGCGTCCACAATAAATGATCATCTGCGGAGACGATGCCGGCAGGCACAAGTCCCGGAAATTACCATGCATTGTCTGCGACATACCCATGCATCAATTTTGATGTATAAAGGTGTGTCAACACAAAGTATATCAAAGAGACTGGGACATGCCACTACAGATATTACGCAAAGGGTATATCTGCATATTATAGAGGAGATGGAAGCGAAAGATGAAAAGAAAATCATGGCGGCATTAATGGAAATGGATTATTAGAGATATGAGTCGGAGAATCGGGAGAAGAGAGGAAGAACATATATGGATCATAAGATGGAAGAGCGGGGAAATGGCCTGCAAACGTGGAACTTACGAAGAAGCGAAGGCGGTGGCAGAGAGACTGGCAGAAGAAAAAGGGAAAGAATACGTGATAGTCGCATAAGAGGAAATCTGAGACTGCTCCGGGGAGCATTGGAAGGGATTATCCTTGTAGACCTGATCGTGATGTGTGCAAAGATAGAGACCACGGAAGTACTAATGCAGGATATCTCGGTCATAAAAGGGGAGCTGATCACAGGAACATGTATAGCAGTGACAGCATACATGCTCCATATCGGGACAAGGATCTACGAAAAAAGAAGAAAAAAATAACACTTCCGGGGATGCGGAAGTGTTAGACGCAAGACTTTCTGTCTCACAGATATTAAAGTCATATATATGATAGCATCTGTGAGCCGGAAAGTCAAGAAATACGGGGATTTTTTCCCGTTTTCGTACTTGATAAAGATATTAAAGTTAGAGGGATACGGATGGCTACGAGAAGAGTAATACATACATTCCGGGATGGGGATGTGAAAGAAGTAAAAGAGTACCATGACGGAAGATATGGTGCAAAAGGATTACCGAGAGAAAAGAAGAGAAAGCCGACCCAGGAACAGATGGCAATCGTGAATGCCATGAATAAGGCAGAGACGGCACGTCACCGTCTGTTGGAGTATTTTGGCAAAAAGGACTACTTCCTGACTCTGACGTACAGGGTGGACGCAAGACCACCGGACATGGATCAGGCGAAGAAAGATTTTTCAAAGTTAATGGACAAGCTCCGAAGGAGATACAAAAAAGAGGAGATCGAACTGAGGTGGATTAGGAATATTGAACGGGGAACAAAAGGGGCATGGCACGTCCATCTGATCATCACCGGATGCCGGGATACAATCCGGTGGGTGGAGGAATGCTGGCCACATGGTGGAATTTACGCAGAGCAGCTTGAAAAGAGCAAATATTACGAGGAAGACTGCTCACAGCTTGCATCCTATATCACGAAAAGTGAAAAAGTGGGAGAAAAGAAAGAAGATGGCAGCAGGGAGAAGCCACGGCTCAGTGAGTCCAGCTACAGTACTTCCAAGAATATGCCGTTAAAGCCACCGAAAAAGAAGCGGCTGGCGAGATGGCCAAAGAAGATCCACGTGCCGCAAGGGTATTATGTGGCGAAAAGCCATGAAGGGATCAATCCGGCTACGGGATTCAAGTACCGGAGATACACGCTGATCCGGCTGAACAGGAGGATTTGAAACATGAAGACGGTCAGAGTTTACATAGAGACAACCATCCATGGACCATCTGTCCGGGATGGGAAATATGCTGCAGCCTTAGTATTTACTAAGCAAAACGGTGAAGTGAAAGACCTGTTCATACAGGGAGAGGAAGCTGAGACAACCTATAACCGAAGTGTCCTGCTGGCAATGATCCGGGCATTCCAGAGATTTCGGGAGTCATGCCATATTATCTTCTACATAGAGAACACGTATATAAAAAATATGATCCAGGCAAATAACCCGGAGAAGTGGAGACGTGCGGAGTGGAAACGGTCTGCAGGTAAGGAAGTGCAGAACCGTGAGCTGTGGCAGTTGTTTCTACAAGAGAAGGACAAGCACAAGGTAGAGGTTGTGTGGGAGAAAGATAGTGAGTATAAGCAGACGCTTCAGGCGATATTGCGAGGAGAAGAGGAGATTTGAAGATGTGGGATAAATTTGGAGAATTTGACTCCTGGGAAGAGATCAACCGTGCGGCCAAGGCACAGCTGGAAGAGGGAGATATGGATGCAGTTAGGGCAATAGCCGAAGAGAACGGAATCGATCCAGAGGATGCAGAAGACTTTTGCACCGGTACAATCGACGAATTGACAGTACCGGCTCTTGCAGCGGTAGGAAAACTGGAAGTGGAAGCGAAAGACTTGAAGATCACCGGGATGCTGGAAGACTGGAAGGATCTTGTTGAGCAGATGTGTTTAGAGAGTCCGAAGATGGCACTTGCAGTCAGGAGAAAAGGAAAAAGTCTGAAGGATTGCATGGCAAAAATAATGAAAGAAAGTTCTGAAAAAAGAGCGAGAATGGATGACCGGATCGCAAAAGCAGCGGGGATACCGACACCGGTGTATATCGGGACAGCAACAAAGGCACGAATCAAGGAGATCGCGAGGGACTATTACCTGGGTGAGAAAAAATGATCGTATACAAGGGATTTAACGAAAAAGTGCAGGCAACCTGTGGAAAAGGGACGTTCCAATACGAAGTGGGAAAGACTTACAGGGAAGAAAAAAGCAAGACAAGATCTACAGGATTCCATGCAGCAGAGTATATCCTGGACTGCCTGCAGTGGTACCCGGTCAACGGAAAGAACAGATTCTTCCAGTGCGAAGCCGGAGGAAGCATAGATGAGGAGAATCAGTGTTCCATGGTTGTATCAACAGAACTTACCTTGGTGGCAGAGCTGAATCTTACAGAGATCGCAAAGGCAGCAATGGAGTACATGATCGTGCATCCGAAGCGAGAATGGGTAGCTGTTCACGGTGGTGTCTGTGTAAAAAAGGATCAGGCACAAGCAGCAGGGCAGGACAAGATAGCCATAGCAAGGGGAATCCACCCGGAAGTATGGGGTGACCTTGGAACAAGAATCTGCATGATCGTAGAGGATGAAAAAGGCAGACCGGTGGCAGCAGGTCTGAAGGTCGTAGATGGAAGCAAAATAAAAGCATTCCAGAAATATACGCTGACCACGGAACGGGAATGGGTGGAGGTGTAACCATGAGAAGGAAAGCAATTGAACGGCTTGCACCGAAAAAACCAGCAGGAAAAGGACTCACAGCCACACTACAGGAGTTGGGGGAAATCCTGATCCTGAACATTTACCAGGCAAAAGACCTGCTGGTCCGGTACTGCATCAATTACGAGACGGGCGAACATGAGTACTGGATAGAACAGCATGGCTGGAGAAAAGGTGGCATTCTGAACGCACTGAATGAGGACTGGAGAGACTGGGAGTGGAGATCTTACGAAAACTATCCAAAACTGCAGAAAAAAGATGCTGACAGAATGAAAGAATTGATTACAGACAGATCCTGGAAAGACAGTCCGTGGGAGAGGATCAAGGCAATGGAATACAGGTATAACCGGGAAATCAGGGAGAATACAGAAATGAACAAAAAAGCAAGGCTTATGGAGCTTATGAGAAAAGTGCCGGACAGACCGGGAGATCTGAGAGAGTGGTTTTTTGAAAAGTCAGCAGGAGAGGACTATATGTTCCGTAAAAAAGGGACACAAACGTTTGTCTGCACGAACTGCGGAGAGAGCAGCGAAGCATCTGAAATCAAGAGACAGGATGGTGGAGAAAGAATCCGGCACAATGACGTGGTGATCTGTCCTGCCTGTAGAAAGCTGATCCAGGCAAAGACAAGAACGGCTCATATGGAGCAAAAATATAAAAGCTGCTATCTGATCCAGCCGGTAAATGAAGATACAAGTGTACTCAGGATCATAGAAGCAAAAGTCGGGTGGGATAACGGAAGACACTACGTGGAACTGGGAGATGAAATCAGAATCCTGCTGTATCGAGTCTACTCCGACAGAAAAATGAAAAAAACCTATAAAATCTACTATGAAGACTACCTGGAAGGATGGACCGAAGGGAACCGAAAGAATCTCCGGGCAAGGCAGGGATATCTGTATCCGGGAGAGTTTGACAAAATCTTAGCGGGGACAATCTATAGCGGAGCATCAAAGGTGCTGGAGTTCCTGTCCGCACAGGGGCAGGAACTGAATTATAACCGGCTCATGGCCGGAACAGGATGGACAAAGGAATATGCTGAAAAAATAGAATATCTGAGTAAGGGACGGTTTTGGAACCTATTGAAAGATACTGTGGAACACACGGAGTATCCGGTATATCAACATGCATACTACGGACCACTGAATCTGAGAGCAGACAGCATCGAAGAGATGTTCCTGATCCGTGATCGGCAGAAGATCAACCGGATCCGGGACGAACATGGTGGAAATGACATGGTGCGTTGGATGCAGTACTCAGATGAGATTGGAAAGAAAATCTCATCTGAGACCGTCCGGTGGATGACTGCGAACAGAATCCGGCCAGAAGATATCCGGGAGCTGGAAGAGTACATGAGTCCTCAGCAGATCATGAACTATATCATCCGGCAGCAGGCAGAGCAGTATTCAGGAAAAGAACCGAAAGAAGTATTGGAAGAATATAAGGATTACATCAATATGTGCGAAGCGTGCAGTAAAAATATGAAAGATGAAATGGTCTACAGACCACGGGAACTGAAGCGTCGGCATGATGAAGTTGTGGTGGACAGGCAGCAGATGCAGATATTAAGGGAGCTGGATACGAATACAGAAGCGAAAGAAAAATATGCGGAGGAAATGCGGCAGAAGTTCCCAAAGGCAGAAGGAATCCTGAAAGAAATCAAGAGCCGCTACGAGTACGAGAATGAGGAATATAAGATCCTAGTACCGGATACCCTGATCGATATTGTAAAAGAAGGACGTGCCTTACATCATTGTGCCGGCAGCAGTGAACGTTATTTTGACCGGATCGAGAGCAGAGAGACATACATCTGCTTTTTACGAAGAAAAGAAGCACCGGGAATCCCGTTCTACACGATTGAAGTTGAACCGGGAGGAACCATCCGGCAACACCGGAGCTATTTGGATGAAGAGCCGGGAATTGAACAGATCCGGGAGTTCCTGAAAGAGTGGCAGAAGGTGATCCGTAAGCGTCTGACAGAGGAAGATAAAAAGCTGGCCAAGATCAGCAAAATCAAGAGAGAAGCAAATATTGAAGAACTGAAAGCAAAGAACAATACAAGAGTCCTTCAGGGATTAGCAGAGGATTTTCTGGAAGCAGAAGAGATACAGGAGGCAGTATAAATGGAGCAGATGGTGGAATATCAGAGTTATGAGGAATATAAACAGGCGGTCAACACGGTACTGAACCGGACAGTAGAAGATTTTGTGCTGACAGGATATCTGCTGAAGCAGGGAAGGGATACCGACATCCTGAAAAATTCAGGATACAGCAATGTCAACGAATTTGCCTGGGCGGAGTATAAGCTGGAAGCAACCCAGGTATCAAGATATATCAGGATCAACGACAGATTCTCGGAGGGCGGCTACTCTCCGAATTTGCAGGAACATTATCAGGGATTTGGCTATGCCAAGCTGGCACTGATGCTGACACTTCCGGACAGCGTGGCAGAAGAACTGACTCCGGCATATAGCAAGTCGGAGATCCAGCAGGTGAAAGAAGAGATTGAGAGTGAGGAGAAGATCACAGACATTGAGGTGATTCTGGAAGGTGAGAAGGAAGAACAGAGGGATCTGAACAATTTAGAAAAAGCAATCCATCAGCTTTGTATGGACGAGCCGGATCTGTATCTGCAACTGCATGAGACTGTCAGAACAACGTGCGGAACACAGTACCTCAAAGAAATCCTTGCACCGGATGGAGACAAGATCTACAGTGTCCGGCCACAGGGAGCCGGAAGGATCATGCTGTACCTGAATGATGAAAAGGAAGAAGTTACACTGCAGATTGTGAGGCAGGGAGTAAAGGAAAAGTATACATGGGATGCTATCCTGAGCTATCTTACATTGATTACAGATCAAGAAGACGGAAGGAAGAACTGGGAAGAGATTTCGGGGCAGCAGTTCCCCGAAAAAGAGCCGATTGCACCGGTGCAGCCACAAAAGGAAAAGAAACGGAAAGAATCCAAGGTGACCAAAGCCAAGGAACCAAGACCGCAGAAAAAGGAAGAAGCAAAGAAGGCAGAACTTCCGAATGACATTCCGGGACAGACAGAGATTGAGAAAGATTTTCCGGAATTGCTTCCGAAACCAGTAAAAATGCCGGAAATACAGAAGAAAGAGCCGGATTGCACCGGTACAATGCAAGAATCTGAACCGTCTGTGGAAAAAGCTGTGGATAATTTGGAAAAGCAGAATCCGGCAGGCAGCAGATGGGAATACATGAAGACCATGGGAACGTATGCAGCATCCCTGTATATGGCAGCATCCATGAAAAAGATGCCGCACATGATGCTCGGTTCGGCAGAATACTGGCAGAAATGGTTAGAGACGGGGGTGGACGAGAATGGAGAAAAAATCGGTAAAAAACAAAGTGATTCATAGTTTTTCAGAGGTGGATCTGACAGCAATTGCAATTCCAGCTATTGCAATTTATAAGTATCCAAAGGATATACCGGATAAATACGTAGCAAGAGTCTATGCATGTAGCAATCCGACGAATGTCATCATGCTGGCAGATTCAGCAGAAGAACTGAGAAAAGAGATTGAGGATACATATGAGATGAACATTTGGTTTGATCGAATGGAGGGAGATCCGAAAAATTTGGTCGGGGTGTACATTTTATGAGCATTGATTATTCAGACATGGCATTCCCGAAACCGGTAAGGAAGAAAAAGAAGAAAATGCATAAAAAGAGTATTCTCAAGACAAAGAAGGGAATCTGCTTTTTGTGTGAACTGCTCTATGATGACTGTTCGGAACAATATACAGAAGAACATCACATCATGTTTGGATCCGGGCAGAGGGAACTGTCAGAAGCCGATGGACTGAAAGTATATCTGTGCATGGCACACCACAAGGACGGCCCGGAAGCAGTTCACAACAATAGGATGACACGGGAGATCCTGTGCAGGCTGGCACAGAAAGAATATGAGCAGACCCATACAAGAGCAGAATGGGAAGCAAGGTATAAGAAAAATTATTTATAAAGTTACCTCTGCCGAAAGGCGTGGTTATAAAGTATGTCACGATACGAAACCCGTAAATCATGGATTCCTCCCTGCCTGAGAGCAGGGAGAGAAAGGAGAAGAAGGTGGATGCGGTAGATTGCCGGAAAGAAGTAGTCAATAAAATACTGCTATGGGCGGCGGCCAAGGGAATCGATATAGAAGAGTGCAGATATGATATTGATCTGATACTGAACGGTGTGGAGATCATAAAGCGGTGTACAGAGATTGCACCGGTACAAGTTGATAGAAATGAGATGCTGTTAAAAAGATTCCTTGTAGCCAAGCAGGTGAAAGGATGCACAAAGCGAACATTGCAATTTTACGCAGTGAGTATTAAAAGTATGCTGGAAAGAATGGAAAAGACTGTGGATGACATTACAGCAGATGATATCCGGTATTACATGGCAGTCAGACTGAGAAGAGATAAGGTGTCAAAGACGACGATAGGAAATGAAATCCGAAACCTGGGAAGCTTTTTTGGATGGCTTTACATGGAGGAAGAGATTCGGAAAAATCCAATGTTGAAAATAGACCGGATAAAGCAAAGGAAGACAAAGAAAGAGGCTTTAACAGAGCTGGAAATAGAAAAATTACGTGCGGCAGCAGACGGAGAACGGGAAAAGATGCTCATAGAGCTTCTACTCTCCACAGGATGCCGGGTGAGTGAAGTAGCACAGATCCTTGTTGCGGATATAGATGGAGACAGAATCCTGGTACATGGAAAAGGCGAAAAAGACAGGTATGTATATTTAAATGCAAAAGCAAAATTCACATTAGAAAAATATTTAGAAGAAAGAAGAGACAGTAATCCGTATTTACTTCCGCACGGAGCTGATGTTGACTCTCTCGTAAGGGCAGGGGTAGAAAAAAGCGAATTGCGGGCATGGTGGAAGAATCCGGAGAATATCAGGGAAGGACATTCATCCACGGGGTCAATTGAAGCGATTATGAGAAAGATAGCAAAAAGAGCCGGTGTGGAAAAGGCGAATCCGCATAAATACAGAAGAACGTGTGCAACAATGGCATTGCGGAGGGGCATGCCACTTATGCAGGTATCTAAAATGCTGGGACATGAGAATGTGTCCACAACGCAGATCTATTTGGATCTGTCGGAGGATGAACTGGAGCAGGCTCACAAAAAATATGTGATTTAAAGGTGATAAAAATGGGAAAAAGCAAAGTAATCTGTCCGATCTGTAATAAAGAATTTGAACGGGCGACAGCGAAAAAGAAATATTGCGGTACGGAGTGTCAGAGACTGGCCAACATTAAGCATACAAGAGAAAAGCAGAAGATGCAGCATCCGGGAAAGGTAGGAAGACCGGTAAAGAAAAGAGAAAAGGAAGTGAAGAGAAGGAGGAGACATGAGAGTGAGCTGGTGAAAGTGGCAAGAGAAGCAAAGCAAGCAGGAATGACCTATGGAAAGTATGTAGGACAGAGGTGGCAGCAGGAGGAGCAGAAGAAGGAGAGACAGAAAAATGAACAAAGAAACATTGAGCAGGGCGAAAGAGCTTGAGGCAGATATAAAATGCATCGAGGCACTCTTAGCGGAACATAAGAAAAACCACTGGCTGATCGTGACAAGTCCAAGACCATGCACTGAAGGACAGTCAGGAAGATTCCAAGAGGAACTTTAGGGGGAGAAGATGAACAGAAAGGAAACCACACTTTTTCTGTCGCACATCCTTGAACGCACCAAATTAAATGTTTTTGGAAAACATTATGCAAAAGAAGTGAGCATTGATCCGTGGACATCCAATGCGAAAAGAGTGGATTATATGCAGTTTTCACCGGGAGATCAAATGTCCATATCAGGGATAGAAAAAGGAATATTTACTTGTTACGAAATTAAAAGCTGCAAGGAAGATGTTTATAGCGGGAATGGACTGAATTTCTATGGAGAAAAGAACTATATAGTAACGACGATGGAGTGCTACAAAGATTTGATACAAGATTTGCAAAACGGTAAGTTTGATGAACACTTACACCAATGCAACCCGGAATCATCTAAATATTGGGGAATTATGGTAGCTGTCCCGTACATGAAAGAGCCAGAAGATGAATTCCAAAATCCAACGCCGATAGATGATACAAATGTGATGGGGTGGGAATTAAAGGTAGTAAAGCCTTGCAGAATGGGACTAAGAAAAAAATCTATGACAGAATTACTTTTTTGTATGTTAAGGAGTGGAAGATAATGAGAATCATTAGCCAGGACAAAAAATTTGATTTGCCTTACGGAGAAACAACGTTACAAGCTTTAGGTGATGGGAGAGTAATTGCTTTTTCATTGAGCGACCTTTTAAGTGATGCTTTTATGATAATGGCTAAGTATTCCACGGAAGAAAAAGGAATCAAAGCTATGGAGATGTGCAGAAAGCATTATGCAACAGCGGAATACAACAGACGTATTATTCCAAAGGGAGATACGCTTGTGGATATGGAAATTGCAAAAGAATTGCTTGCATCTGGTTTTATCTTCCAGTTTCCGGCGGAGGAAGAGGTGTAAACATGGGAAAGATTGATGAATATGCATCAGGCAGAAATGACGGTTTGCTGTTGGCATTGAAAATCGTAGAGGAAGATGGCGTGGATGCTCTGCGGGAAGAAATTAAATTCCGTGGAGCGAAAGGAATTAATACAGCAATGAGCAAAAAGAGTTGAATAAGGCTTGCACCAAAATAAAAGAGATGACTCTTGATACTATGCTGACTCTTTCAGTGGCTACCCTGCATGATGAATTTGATTTTGGTGCGAAAAGATGTCAACGATTTATAAAAAGAATGAATCTTAAGGCAGAGTGTATAGTGGATGATCTTGCAACATGGGATGATTTTGTCGAGCAGATCAGAGAGGAACTTGGGATTCAGATAACGATAAGGAGCAATGATTGATGAGCAGAAAAAGAACATTGAAAGAAATACAGGAAGATATCAGGACGCTGACGAGAGTTCCATCAGAATTTATTCATGCAAAACTGGATGAATTGGCAGAAGAGGTTGGCGAGTTAGCGAATCAGGGATGGATTCCGTGCAGTGAGAGACTGCCGGAAGATGGACAAACCGTGTTGGCATATATCGGAGGTAGGCATAATTCCTGCAATTATTTATGTGCTTGTCATACAGTTGAGGAATATACAGACCGTTGGAGAAATGCACTCACTGGGTTTGCAATTTTGTGTGAGGTCATTGCCTGGATGCCACTGCCGGAACTGTATAAGGAGGACAATTGATGGAAGAATTAAAACCATGCCCTAGATGTGGAGCGAAAGCATATCTTTCAAGAGATGTGGTGGACGGATTTTATTTCGGATGGTCGGCTGGCTGTCCGAGATATTGCCACTATGACGGAATACACGGAACAACCATATATACAGCCGAGAAAGATTGCTATGCGGTACGTGGAGTGAATTCAAAAGAAGAAGCTATTGAGATATGGAATAAACGCGTTGAGCATCTGAAAGAACTCGATAAGAACTCGATCAATAGATAGGTTACGAGAAAATCTTCAAAGAAATGCAAAAGAATCAGTTGAGATAAAGGAGAAAAAGATGGAAATTAAAGAA
>OFMQ01000807.1_pt1 | contig 19736 bp, 15 predicted proteins | sample 1541851 | NCBI WGS metagenome assembly OFMQ01 (sample SAMN04209227, study PRJEB22552) | human gut metagenome | biome: gut; material: feces | host: Homo sapiens | place: USA: Oklahoma | reverse complement strand
TAAAGTCTTTTATTCCACCGCTTCAAGCGGTGGTTTATTTTTGCTAAAGCTACAACAATAACAGCCCACTGTAAAACAGCAGGCTGTCACCGGGAAATAAGGAAATAAGGAAAATACAAAAGAAAGTGTCGCTTCCTTTTTGTATTGTCTTGAGTATATCATAGCAGGTGGACTATAAAAAGGACAGGTTTAAGCCTGTTTGCCGCAATTTGTAGAAAAAGTATTTTGTTTAATGTGCTTCTGTTATATCGTTCAGCCTTGACTATGATAGCAGGCTACCGATAGTTCTGTTTGTCGGACAGCACTTCTCGGGTTCGCTATTCGAGTGGATACACTTGTCAATATGAAAGAGGGAGACAACCAAAGGGATCAGGGAGAGTCTGAGCCTCGCTTACGCAAGGCTCGTGCACTCCGCTAAAGCTCCGCTGGACTTGACAGCCCCTCTCCCTGTCCCTTAGGTTTTCTCCCTCTTGCTCCCACTTTCCTTACCCATACCCACACCCCGTCGGGGTGTTAGCAAAACTCGTAAAACTACCTGAACATTGTATATCCTGTCAATGCAGGGACGCTTAACGCTACACGTCCGCAGTTTAGTACATATATCTCAGGTTAGTGGCGTTTTTTTGAAAGGTCAATGTTAGTGCAGTTGCGCTGATACACTCACGAAAATATTAATGGCTTGTCGGCACTGAAAGTGTTTTCGGCGGTGTTGGTGATATATTTCTGTGTGGTTTTAATAATCGGTTTATCGCCTTACACCCTTGTGAATAACCCGTAATAACCGTTTATACGGGATGCAAACTGAATTTTTTCACCGTTTTCGATAAAGCCGATTCTGCCGCCCATATCATTTTCAGGGTCACGCTCAATGCCTTTGCCTTTCAGATAATCTGCCAGCTTTTCAACAGAATCCGCAGGCGGACACATTATAATTTTTCCACCGTCTATCTCTGTCACATTCTCCGAGCCGCTTATAATCCCGAAAAATGCAGGGAACGAAGAAAAACAGTTGAAGGTGTTGAATTTTGCCGCAGAAAAGACAGATGATAACAGCAAAACGGCTGATACTGCCACAGGTATTGCGATGATAATGATACGTTTTCCGATCTTGGTCATAAAGTGGACTCCTTTCAATTTGCAGGCATTCTAAAGCATTGCATTTGCTATTACCTATATAATAGCATATTATGTTTTTTTGTCAAGCCCATCTTGTATTATTTTACTGTATTGTGCTAAATTAGCTGTAAATTGTGCTATATTCTCCGCTTTACCGGAAGCGATACAAAAATTATTCACAAAAGTTCATTTTTGTGTCGGTTTGATATTGACTTTAGGCTCGAATTGTGTCAAAATAATTATATTAATGTAAATTCGGCGTTTTTCTGCAAAGGAGCGGTAAAACGCCTTATTGTTGCAAAGCGGAAAGGCGAGAAAAGTAATTGAAATACGATGTAGTAATTGTAGGAGCAGGACCTGCGGGCATCTTTACCGCAATTGAAATGGTCAGAAACGGCTCAGACAAAAAAATTCTGATAATCGAAAAGGGCGCTTCGGTAGAGAAAAGGAGCTGTCCTAAGGCAAAAACAAAGCACTGTATGAACTGTAAGCCCTACTGCCATATCACAACGGGCTTTTCAGGCGCAGGCGCATTCTCGGACGGCAAGCTGTCGCTGTCGTGCGAGGTCGGCGGAACGCTCCCCGAGCTTATCGGTGAGGAGCTTGCACAGGAAACCATCGACTACACAGACAAGATATATCTTGAATTCGGTGCAGATAAGCACGTTGAGGGTGTAAGCGACCCCGACAAGATAAGAGTTATAAGAAAGAAAGCCATAAACGCAAACTTGAAGCTGGTTGACTGTCCTATCCGCCACTTAGGAACGGAAATGGCGCACGAGCTTTATTTCAAGATAGAAAAGTATCTTATCGAAAGCGGCGTTGAGGTGCTGTTCGGCAAGAACTGCGAGGATATTATAATAGAAGACGGCGTATGTAAGGGTGTTATCATTTCAAATGCCCGTGACGGCGGCGAACAGGAAACCGTATACGGCGACGAGATAGTAGTCGCAACAGGCCGTAAGGGCGCAGACTGGCTCGAAAAGACCTGCGAGGCGCATAATGTAGAGCATACACCGGGTACTGTTGACATCGGCGTAAGAGTGGAAGTCAGAAACGAGGTAATGGAGGAGATAAACGCCGTCCTTTACGAGTCAAAACTCATCGGCTATCCTCTGCCGTTTAAGAACAAGGTGCGTACATTCTGCCAGAACCCCGGCGGATTTGTAAGCCAGGAGAACTACGATAACGATTTAGCTGTTGTAAACGGTCACTCATATAAAGAGCTTAAGAGCAACAACACAAACCTTGCTATACTTTGCTCGCACAATTTCAGCGTACCGTTCAACCAGCCTATCGAATATGCGAAGAAGGTCGGCGAGCTTACCAATATGCTCGGTAACGGTCACATTCTTGTACAGCGTTACGGAGATATCCTCGACGGTAAGCGTACATGGCCCAAGGAGCTTAACTTCTCCAACGTAAGACCCACCCTGCCCGATGCGGTTGCAGGCGACATCACGGCGGCTATGCCTTACCGTACAATGACTAACATTATCAATTTCATAAAGGCTGTGGATATGGTCGTTCCCGGTTTCGCAAGCCGTGAAACGCTTTTATATTCACCCGAGCTTAAATTCTACAGCAACCGTATAAAGATGGACGAGCATTTCAACACGAACGTAAAGGGACTGCATTGCTTAGGCGACTCAAGCGGCTGGACAAGAGGACTTATGATGGCGTCTGTAATGGGCGTGCTTATGGGACGTGAATTACTGAAATAAACGGAGGAAATGTAAAATGCAGTTACTGGAAGAACGCATAAACAAGGACGGTATAGTAAAAGAGGGAAACGTACTCAAGGTTGACAGCTTTCTCAATCATCAGATGGATATTGAGCTTTACAATGAGATCGGCAAGGAGTTCCGCAGACTGTTTCCCGACAAGAGCATAAACAAGATACTGACTATAGAAGCGTCGGGCATCGGCATTGCGTGCGTTACGGCGCAGTATTTCGGATGTCCTGTCGTATTTGCGAAGAAGGCGCAGAGCGTAAACATAGACGGCGAGGTTTATTCGACCTCTATCGAGAGCTTTACGCACAAGCGTACATATAACGTAATAGTCAGCAAGAAGTTCCTGTCGCCCGATGACAACGTGCTTATAATCGACGACTTCCTTGCAAACGGCTGTGCTTTACTCGGCCTTATCGACATAGTAAAGGGCGCAGGCGCAAGTATAGCAGGCGCAGGTATCGTTATAGAAAAGGGCTTCCAGAAGGGCGGAGACCTTGTCCGCTCAAAAGGCATCAGAGTAGAATCGCTCGCAATAGTTGACTCGATGAGCGTTGACGGCGGCTGTATTTTCAGGCACTGAGCCGTAAATAACCGTATTTAGCGGCAAAGTGCCGTTAATATATCTTTTACTGTTTTAATAGGGAGGAAAAACATGAAAAAGAAACTTATCGCCATTTTACTGGCGGCAACCTGCGCACTTACAGCAGGACTCACAGGCTGCTCCGGCAATGCCGCAACAAGCGGTACGGATGAAAGCAAGACTTCCGACGCACAGAGCACAGGCGACAGCACAGCCAAGAGCGATGTTGTAGCAGGCTTTGTTTACATCGGCAAAATCAACGACGGCGGTTACACACAGGCTCACGATGCAGGCAGACTTGCAGTTGAGGCTATGGGCGTAAAGACCTTCTACGTTGAAGACGTACCCGAAACCGTTGCCGACACTAAGGAAGCTATCCAGACACTTATCGATGAAGGCTGCAACCTTATCTACACAAACTCATTCGGCTTTATGGAAGGTACAGACCAGATGGCAAAGGAGCATCCCAATGTAAAGTTTGCTCACTGCTCAGGCTATATGAGAGAAGACAATATGTCAACCTACTTCGGTAAGGTATACCAGGCTCGTTACCTTGCAGGTATCGTTGCAGGTATGAAGACAAAGAAGAACTACATCGGTTATGTTGCCGCTAAGGGTATCCCCGAGGTTATTCGTGGTATCAACGCATTCACACTCGGTGTACAGTCTGTAAACCCCGATGCTAAGGTAGAAGTAGTATTCACAGATACATGGTATGACCCCACTGTTGAAAAGCAGGCAGCACTTGAGCTTCTCAACAAGGGTGTTGACATAATCGCTCAGCACCAAGATACAACAGCTCCTCAGGTTGCCGCTGAAGAAAAGGGCGCATACTGCATCGGCTACAACTTCCCCACATCAGACGCTGCTCCCAAGGCTTACCTCACAGCCGCTTGCTTCGACTGGAAGACATTCTACACAGACGATGTAAAGAAGGCTATGGACGGTACATGGACAAGCCGTGCATACTGGGAAGGTCTTGCCGCTAACATGACATACCTTGACAAGCTGACAGACCTCTGCGCAGAAGGCACACAGGAAAAGGTAGATGCAGCTAAGAAGGCTATCATCGATGGCACACTCGAACCCTTCACAGGTCCTCTTTACGATCAGGAAGGCAACAAGAAGGTTGAAGACGGCGTTAAGATGACAGATGAAGAAATCTGGAACATGAACTGGTTTGTTAAGGGCGTAACAGGTACTATCCCCGCATAATCTACAGGTCACAGAATCTTAAGACTATTAAAGACAATACGAGCAGTCCATTGCGGCTGCCCGATTTGTCTTTTTAAAGCACCGGAATATCTGCGATGTTTTAAAAAGACAAATCGCTATTTTCAAGGAGGTTATATGGCAGACCCTTATATAAAACTTGAACACATAACCAAATCGTTTGACTCGGTATACGCAAACAAGGATATTTCCGTTGACGTATACAAGGGCGAGATACTTGCCCTGCTCGGCGAAAACGGTTCGGGCAAGAGTACCCTTGTAAATATGCTCAGCGGCATATATACGCCCGACAGCGGTACTATCTCGATTGACGGTAAAAAGATGCACTTCGGCTCACCCGGTGACGCTATAAAGGCAGGCATCGGTATGGTACATCAGCACTTCAAGCTGGTCGATGTAATGACCGCCGCAGAAAACGTGGTAATGGGTCATATAAAGCATTTTGTCACATCGAAAAAGCGTATGGCTCACCATGTGAACAAGCTGAACGAGAAATACGGCCTTAACGTTACCCCCGACAAGAAGATATACAATATGTCTGTCAGCGAAAAACAGGCTGTAGAGATAATGAAGGCGTTCTACCAAGGCGCAAACGTTCTTATCCTTGACGAGCCTACAGCGGTGCTTACCCCGCAGGAGATAACCGCACTGTTTGCTATTCTCAGAAAGATGAAGGAGCAGGGCTGTACGATAATCATTATCACTCATAAGATGGCGGAGGTTATGGATATTTCCGACCGTGTTACCGTTTTGCGTAAGGGCGAATGTATCGGTACGGTAAAGACAAGCGAAACCACTCCCCAACAGCTTACCGAGATGATGGTCGGCAAGGCTGTAACGCTTGAAATAGAGCGTCCGCAGTGCTGTGACTATAACGCAAAGCCGATGCTCTCCGTGAAAAATCTCACGAAGAAAAATACAGACGGCGTAAACGTTCTTGATAACGTGAACTTTGACGTATACGGCGGTGAGATACTCGGTGTTGCAGGCATAGCAGGAAGCGGTCAGAAGGAGCTTTGCGAGATAATCGCAGGCCTTGACAAAATGACCGACGGCGATATTGAGTTTGACGGCGACAGCATAAAGGGACTTGATCCCAGAGCGATAATCCGCAAAGGCATCAGTATGAGCTTTGTTCCCGAGGACAGACTCGGTATGGGTCTTGTGGCAGGAATGAGCATAACGAACAACGTTATCTTAAAGTCCTATAATCATAATCCCGGCCCGTTCATAGACAGCAAGTTTGCAAAGAAGCTCGCAGAGCAGATCGTACACGATTTTGATATTTACACCCCGTCTGTAAACTACACTGTAAAGAAGCTGTCCGGCGGTAATATACAGAAGGTGCTTCTCGGCAGAGAAATATGGCTCTCGCCCAAGGTGCTTATAACCGCTTATCCCGTAAGAGGTCTTGATATAGGTGCGTCATACAATATATATCATATGCTCAACGAGCAGAAGAAAAAAGGCGTTGCTGTGCTGTTCATAGGCGAGGATCTTGACGTGCTGAAAAGCATTTCCGACAGACTTATGGTAATACACGACGGTGAGATAATCGACATAGTAGACCCCACTACCGTCACTAAGGAAGACATAGGTCTTATGATGGTGGGCGACCATATCAACAAGGGAGAGGAGAAAGCCGTATGAGCATGATACAGATTTCAAAGCGGCAGAAAGGCACATCAAAGCTCGTTGACGTTCTTATAAGAATAGGCGCCATCGTGCTGTCGCTGATATTTATCGGCATTGTTCTTGCCATAATGGGTTATGATCCTTTCAAGGTTTTCGGCAAAATAATACAGACCCCGTTCAAGCGTTTCAAGGACGTTATGAACAAAACGATAATGCTTACCACTCTTTCGCTCGGTATAGCGATAGCGTTCAGAATGAAGTTCTGGAATATCGGCGCTGAGGGTCAGTTCTATATGGGTGCATTCGGTGCGGCATCAATGGCTTTTATGTGTCCCGATCTGCCGCCTATACTCCTTTTACCGCTTATGTGCGTTGCAGGCTTCATCTGCGGCGGCTTATGGGCGCTTATCCCTGCGGTTATCAAAGCTAAGTTCGGTGCGAGCGAAACACTTGTAACGCTGATGATGAACTATATAGCGATAGCCTTTATAAGCTACCTGCAATACGGTCCGTGGAAAGACCCTGCGGCACTCGGTGCGGCAAAGGTGCCTAACTTCTCGGAAAATGCGGTACTGCCCGATGTATTCGGCATTCACGCAGGCTGGATAATAATGCTGGTACTCGTAATTATTATGACGATATTGCTCCGCTACACAAAGCTCGGCTATCAGATAGACGTTATCGGCGAAAGCGAAACCACCGCAAAATATGCCGGTATGAATACGGTTAAAATACTGGTGATTGCAGTTCTTATCTCCGGCGGTCTTTGCGGAATTGCAGGCTTTATGCAGTCGAGCGCCGTTGAGAAGTCGATAACCGATTCAATGTCGGCAGGTCTTGGCTTTACGGCGGTAATCACCGCCTGGCTTGCAAAGCTGAAGCCGCCCGTTATCGTGGTTGCGTCGTTTATGTTCTCGATACTTCTCCAGAGCGGAAGCTCGCTTCAGGTAATGAAGATACCCTCGTCCATTACGGAAATAATGCAGGGTGTCATCATATTCTTCGTTCTTGCGTGCGAGTTCTTTATAAACTATAAAATATCGTTTCGCAAGCATACCGCAGTAAAGGAGGCTGAATAATGGATATTCTTCATCAGATAGGTCTGTTTTTACAGACCGCCATTCAGACAGGTACTCCGATACTGTTTGCCATTGTCGGCGGTATACTTTGTGAGAAGGTAGGTCATATGAACCTCGGTGTCGAGGGTATGATGCTTATGGGTGCGTCGCTCGGCTTCACAGTTGCGTGTGCTACGGGAAATCCTCTGCTCGCTATGCTGGCGGCAGGTGCTGCGGGTGCGGCAGGTGCGCTTATATATGCCTTTATAACCGTCACGCTCAGAGGAAACCAGGTCGTTACAGGTCTTGTGCTGACTATATTCGGCACGGGCGTTTCCGGTCTTATAGGCGGCTGGGTATCAAGCGAACAGATACCCCAGTCGGTAAGCTCGGCATTCCGCCCTGTAGAAATACCTGTTCTCAGCAAAATACCCGTTCTCGGCGAGGCTGTTTTCTCGCAGGATATATATGTATGGCTCGGACTTGTCATAGCCGTGCTTGCGTATTTCTACCTCAACAAGACAAAGCTCGGACTTTATGTAAGGGCGATTGGCGAAAATCCCGGTGCGGCGGACGCTTCGGGCATAAATGTTACGCTCCATAAGTATATAAATATTCTGCTCGGCGGTTTCCTTTGCGGACTCGGCGGTGCTTATCTGTCAACCGCATTCCTGACAACCTGGCAGGATAACGTTACGGCAGGCGCAGGCTGGATAGCCGTTGCTCTCATCATATTCAGTACATGGAATCCACTCAAGGCGATATTCGCCGCCTACCTTTTCGGTATGCTGAGAGGTTTAAACTACAAGATGCAGGGCTGGGAGATACAGATACCCTCGCAGTTTTTAACAATGCTCCCTTACATCGCCACTATTATAGTGCTGATTTTCATAGCAATGAGAAAGAAAAAAGAGAATCAGCCGCCTAAGGCGCTCGGTGAAGCGTACTTCAGAGAAGAAAGATGATATAAAGGACGGGTTTTCCCCGTCCTTTCAGCTTGTAGAAAAAGTCTGTTTTTTATAAGATAATGCGAATTCTCTATCCCTATAAGAACGCTTTGTGGGCTTTGCGTCCTGCAAAGCCTTTGGGCGTTCTATCTCGGCATCCTTGCCGAAACCCCAAACCCCTTCCCCGTGGGAAGGGGCTATTTTGCTGGGGCTACCGCCCCTAGACCCTGTCGGGGGCGGTAGCCCCTGCGACCCCATTTTCAGAAAACACAAAGGTTTATCGACAGACTGAAAGGACGGGTTTTCCCGTCCTTGTTTTGCGGTTGAACTTTCAACCGCATTTTTTTATTCTCCGACAGACAAAACACATCTGTCAGTTGTATTACATTCAAAGAGAAAAACTCAGGGGGAACGATTTATGACGTCAGATTATTCTTCCGAGAGCATCAGAGAGCTTTATGAACGCAATTTCGACACTCTCTACAGAGTGTGCTATATGTATATGAAAAATACACAGGATACGGAAGACGCTGTACATAACGCTTTTCTGAAAGCAATCGAAACAAGAAAACAGTTTGAAAGCGAAAATCACGAAAAAGCATGGCTTATCCGTGTTGCTTCAAATATCTGCAAGAATATGCTCAAGGCGGCGTGCAGAAAAAACGAGCCGCTCAACGACAATATTCCCGACAGCAATATAAGCAATGAAGCAAAAGAGCTTCTCAGCGAGCTTTCAAAACTGCCCGACAAGCTGAAAATACCCGTGTATCTGTTTTATTATGACGGATACTCGAGCGAAGAAATAGGACAGATGCTGCATATAAGCTCTTCTGCGGTCCGCACAAGATTGCAGAAAGCGAGGGAGCGGCTGAGAAATGTCCTCAGTGATGAAAGGAGCGTTGAATAAAATGACAATTAAACAGGCATTCGATGAAGTAAACGCTACAGACGAGCAGAAGAAAAACGGCCTTGACAGGCTGTTGCAAAGCGACAAGAAACGCAGCTTCGTACCGCAGATAAAACGTTATGCCGCAGCGGCCGCCGCAGTAGTTGTCGCAGCAGGCACGGCAGGTGTCGGAATACATTTTGCGGTAATAAATAATCAGGGCGGACCTATCAACGTATCGATAGGCGGCAACAGCGCCGCCGACAGTGTTATTACGCCCTCGGAAAACACAAAGGTACATTCCGAAAAGAGCGGAATGACTTTTGTTGATGACAAGACATTCTGGGCACAGCTCGGAAAAATAACTTATCGCAGGATAGATAATACACCGACCATAGATACTACAGAAATCAATGCGGCTGATGATTTTGACAGTCTTTTCTGCACGGATAAGCAGGTTCAGAGTGAAATGCTTGACCTGTTCGATAATGCAATTGACATCACAAACAAATATATCGTTCTTCCCGACAGCAATGCGGCGGTAGGCATATCCTCGGATATGAGTGTACAGGAAATTGAAAGCTTCAAAAACAACAGTGCCAACTGCTTTGTCGGCACGGGCTATTATGAAAATGAACGTTTTTATTATGCCGACAAAGCGTATTTCGGTTTTGACACCTCAGAGGAATTTATAAACACCGTATCACAGGTATATACGGGAAATTACTCAGATAATTTCACGAAAGATTTTTATGATTACTGCCCCGATTACATTCAGCCGGCGGATAAAAATAACACTAAATCAAAGTTCGGTATAAATATCGGCAAAGAGCTTCCGATAACAGAACCCTACTCAGTGCATACACAGTATTGCACGGCTATTTATACCGATGAAAGCCATAATTCTTTGATACTGTTATCGCTTACCGCAAAAGAGGGCAATAACGACAGCAAAACGTTTGAGCTTAAATATATACCTATGAAATATGTTGACGGAAAACTTCGTATAGTTGTTGAGATATATAACACGATTTTTATGGACGTAAACGCATTCTCCGATAATTTTATGTATAATTGCGGAATGGCAAGCGAAATAGAATCAGACGCAAAAACCATTGATATAACCTCTGTGGTGGGTGACAGTGACAACTTATCTCAGCCCGAAGAAACCAAAGCAGGAACAACAATTTCCGCAACTTCCACCGCACCTCAGACTACCGCAACAACAACCACCGCAACCACAACAACCATCGCAACCACGACAACCACCGCAGCATCAAAAGCACCGACAACATCGACAACTGCAAAGCCCGCCCCCGCACCGTCGAATACGGCAGAAAATGTTACTCTCAGAATGAAAGGCAGTGCCGCCTATCTCGATAAGGGTATGCTGTTCTATTATAAGGTCGACAAGGCATTCCTTACAAACAACGAAGTTATAAAAATAAAAGAACTCAAAATTTCGGAAGTACCGTATATCAACACAAACGGCAGTGATTACACCTTCAAGAGCCTTGATTACGGCACATACGTTATAGGCGGTCCTATGATGAAGCCTACAGGCGACAACGGCTTTACGGTATTCACCGTAACCGAAAAGAGCAGTAACAGCGTTATAAATGTAGACCTGACTAACGGCACACTCTCTGCCGGAAAATTTGAGGTCGTAGGCGAAAGTATTCAGGAGGAGGATACTCTGCCCGATTACAGCGAACAGCAGTATGCGCTTGCAGAAAAATCCTACACATATGAGGAACACACTTACATACCGGTTGAGCTTATCCATTATGGCGATACCTATATAGACGATAACATATGGCAAGGAGCACGACTGATCGACACTGTTGACGGTCGTAGGATTACGGGATGTAAAGTGAAAAAGACTCCGGTAAGCTATGCAAGCATAAGCGTTGACGGCAAAATTATCACCGGAGAAGAAGTAAATGATTATATCCTGCTTGTAAGCATAGATAATATCCAAGGCGAAAACAATCATATCTATAGCACTATAATGGTGCGCAAAGATCTTGTAAAGAGCAGTAAGCCGAAAGTCATACTCGGGGATAGATTTTACTCTTCATACATTGCCACCGACTATGGCGATATTGACATCGACATGGTGCTTAAGGATGACAACGGAAAGCCTGTAAAGAACTGCGAAATATATTTTGTACATCTTGATGATATAGACACATATAATCTGGAACATAACAACGCAAACGTTCACGCTTCAGGCGACTATTGCATAGCTAACACGGATTCTGAGGGAAGAGTCAGTACGTTTACCGGTCTGTACTGTGGAAAGAACTATCTCTCGGTATCAAATGCCGTTGAAAAAGGTTATGTATTCAATAACGATCGTTATTATGACATTATCCCAAAAGATCCTGTGCCAAAGCTGATAGCAGAAATTCCGATTACAAACGAATAAGTGATCTATACAGCAAACAGTGTCCTGCTTTTCAGGAAAAGCGCTGAAGTCTGTCGGAAAATCTATATATCTACTAAATTAAAACGGGTATTGAGTGTTGCTTGCTCTGTAGGCTTTGTGTCGCGCAAAACTTTTGGCAAGCAATCAAAGCGTCCTTGCTTTAGGCAAAGCTCTTCACCTAGGAGAATGGAGTTTGGGTTAGGGATTGAGATCAGGCTATATTTTTCAAAACAGGCTTTTACTACAAGCAAACACACGGCGGGAATACTTTCCCGCCGTGCTGTTTTATTCGATTTCTTTATAAAAAGTACTTGCATTTTATCCGCTTTTTTGGTAAAATAAAATATGAGCGCAGAAGTATAAAAATATGCGTGAAATTTGTATTTCTTGAGGACAGCCTCATACAAATAAAGTAAAAGCGAAAGGATCATTACCATGAGCAAATTAAACAAGAAGAATGTAGAAGATTTACAGGTAAAGGGCAGAAAAGTCCTTGTTCGTGTAGACTTCAACGTACCTATGAAGGACGGCAAGATCACAAACGACAACAGAATCCAGGCCGCACTTCCCACAATCAATAAGTTAGTTGAGAACGGCGCAAAGATAGTTCTTTGTTCACATCTCGGCAAGCCGAAGAACGGTCCCGAGGACAAGTTCTCTCTTAAGGCTGCTGCAGAAAGACTTGCAGAGCTTGTTAATACAAAGGTAGTTTTCGCTAAGGACGATACAGTAGTAGGCGAGAACGCAAAGAAGGCAGTTGCAGAAATGAAGGACGGCGAGATAGTTGTTCTTGAAAACACACGTTTCCGTGGCGCTGAAGAAACAAAGAACGGTGAAGCATTCTCTAAGGAGCTTGCAGATCTCGTTGACGACGATGTATTCGTAATGGACGCTTTCGGTTCTGCACACAGAGCACACGCTTCTACAGTAGGCGTTACAAAGTTTGTTAAGGAAACAGCAGTAGGCTACCTTATGAACAAGGAAATCGAGTTCTTAGGCAACGCTGTTGAAAACCCCGTAAGACCTTTCGTTGCTATCCTCGGCGGTGCTAAGGTTGCAGACAAGCTGAACGTTATATCAAACCTCCTCGAAAAGTGCGACACACTTATCATCGGCGGCGGTATGGCTTACACATTCTTAAAGGCTAAGGGCTATGAAGTAGGTACATCACTCGTTGACAACGAGAAGATCGACTACTGCAAGGAAATGATTGAAAAGGCTGAAAAGCTCGGCAAGAAGCTCCTTCTCCCAATTGATACAACAATTGCAAAGGAATTCCCCGATCCTATCGATGCTGAGATCGAAGTAAGCGTTGTTGACGCTGACAAGATTCCTGCTGATATGATGGGTCTTGACATCGGTCCTAAGACAATGGCTCTGTTCGCTGATGCAGCTAAGTCAGCTAAGACAGTTGTATGGAACGGTCCTATGGGCGTATTTGAAAACCCCGTATTAAAGAAGGGTACAGTTGCTGTCTGCGAAGCTCTTGCAGAGGCAGACGCTACAACAATCATCGGCGGCGGCGACTCGGCTACAGCTGCTATCAACCTCGGTTATGCAGACAAGATGAGCCACATCTCAACAGGCGGCGGCGCTTCTCTTGAATACCTCGAAGGTAAGGTACTTCCCGGTATCGCTTGCATTCAGGACAAGTAAAAATAACGAGGGCGGATATTCTCCGCCCTTATTGTTGTGTAATAAGCAATTTATAATAAAAAACGAAAGGAACACTGTATCATGAAAAAGACAGTAAGAAAAGCAGTTATCGCAGGTAACTGGAAGATGAATAAGACAAGACCCGAGGCTAAGGCTCTTTTAGAAGAATTAAAGCCTATGGTTGCCGATGTAAAGGACGTTGAGGTCGTAGCCTGCGTTCCCTTTACAAACCTTGAAACAGCTCTCGCTGTAACAGCAGGCACAAACATAAAGATCGGCGCTGAGAACTGCCACTTTGAAAAGAGCGGCGCTTTCACAGGCGAAATTTCAGCTGATATGCTCGCTGAAATGGGTGTTGAATATGTTGTACTCGGTCACTCCGAGCGCCGTCAGTACTTTGCTGAAACAGACGAAACAGTAAACAAGAGAACAAAGGCTGCTCTTGAAGCAGGCTTAAAGCCCATCGTATGCGTAGGCGAGCTTCTCTGGGAGCGTGAATGCAACATTACAGAAGAAGTTATCGCACGTCAGATAAAGCTTGATTTCTTCGGCATCTCCGCAGACGACCTCAAGAAGTGCATAATCGCTTACGAACCCGTTTGGGCTATCGGTACAGGCAAGACAGCTACAGCAGATCAGGCTGAAGAGGTTTGCGCTTTCATCCGTGCTACACTTGCTAAGCTCTACGGCGCAGATGTTGCAGAAACAATCACAATCCAGTACGGTGGCTCTATGAACGCAAAGAACGCTGAAGAACTGCTCTCAAAGACAAACGTTGACGGCGGTCTTATCGGCGGTGCTTCACTCAAGGCTGCTGATTTCACAACTATCATCAAGGCTGCCGTAAACGGCTAATCAAAAAATCGGATAATTTACGAAAGGACGACTAAACAAATGGCAAAACCCGTTTTACTCGTTGTTATGGACGGCGTAGGCTTTTCAAAGACAGGTCTTGGCGATGCAGTTACGCTCGCCAACACTCCTACTCTTGACAGACTTTTAAGAGAATGCCCCAACACTCGTTTAAAGGCTCACGGTGACGCTGTAGGTCTGCCTACAGATGATGATATGGGCAACTCAGAGGTAGGTCACAACGCACTCGGCTGCGGTCAGATCTACTCACAGGGCGCAAAGCTTGTTAACGAATCTATCGAAAGCGGAAAGATGTATCAGTCTGAGGCTTGGAAGGAACTCGTTGACAACTGCAAGGCTAACAACAGCACCCTGCACTTCATCGGTCTTTTATCGGACGGTAACGTTCACTCAAATATCAAGCACCTGTTCAAGATGCTGACAGAAGCTAAGAACGAGGGCATCAAGAAGGCAAGAGTACACATTCTGCTTGACGGCAGAGATGTACCCGCTACTTCTGCTCCGATATATATCGAACAGCTTGAGAGCTTCCTCAAGGAGCTTAATGCGGACGGCGCTTTTGACGGTAAGATAGCAAGCGGCGGCGGACGTATGAAGGTTACTATGGATCGTTACCAGGCTGACTGGCCTATGGTTGAGCTTGGCTGGAAGACTCACGTCAAGGGCGAGGGCAGACAGTTTGCATCAGCTATGGAAGCTGTTGAAACCTACCGTAAGGAAAACGACGGCATCATCGACCAGGATCTCCCTGCATTCGTAATCGCTGAGAACGGCGAACCTGTAGGCAAGATAGTTGACAAGGACAGCGTTATCCTCTTCAACTTCAGAGGCGACCGTGCTATCGAGCTTTCAATGGCATTCGACGATGACGACTTCACAGCATTTGACAGAGGCGCAAAGCCCGACGTATGCTTCGCAGGTATGCTGCAGTATGACGGCGACTTAAAGCTCCCCGCACGCTTCCTTGTAAATCCTCCCGAGATTACAAACACTCTCACAGAGGTACTCGTTGCCGCAGGTCTTAATGAATATGCCGTATCCGAAACACAGAAGTACGGCCATGTAACTTACTTCTGGAACGGCAATAAGAGCGATAAGTTCAGCGAAGAGCTTGAAACATACAAGGAGATTCCTTCCGACAACGTTTCATTCGATCAGCGTCCGTGGATGAAGTCTGCTGAGATAACAGACGATCTTATCGAAGTAATCAAGAGCAAGAAGTATGACTTTATCCGTTGCAACTATCCCAACGGCGATATGGTCGGACACACAGGCAGCCTCGACTCAACAATAATCGGTGTTGAAGCGGTTGACCTCGGCCTTTCAAGACTTATCAAGGTTTGCGATGAGTACGGTGTTACACTCGTTGTAACAGCCGATCACGGCAACGCAGACGAGATGCTCGAAAAGAACAAGAAGGGTGAGGTTCAGGTAAGAACAGCCCACTCGCTCAACCCCGTTCCTTTCATCATCTATGATAAGGAAGTCAAGTACACTATCAAGGACGATACAAAGTACGCTCCCGGCGTTCCCACCAAGTACGGTCTGGCAAACGTTGCTCCTACCATCGTCAAGATGCTCGGTCTTACAGCGCCTGACTGCTGGCAGGAAAGCATGATCTAAGCGGCTGTGAGCCGCTCCAAATTCCGCCGTTCTGACAGATTGAGCTTGGCTCAACTTGCGTTACCGGCGGGGCGGCAATGTGCCGCTTCAAGTTCCGCCTTTGACATTGTCGGAGCTATCCGCAGGATAATGAAACGGCGGGGCTGAACGCACTGCGAATCGCATAGCAATGCGGTTTGTGGCGATTAAGACATATACTTTGTCAGGTGCAGAGTAAAACAGAAAATCGTGTGAAGCGGGTTGCCGTGTATAGCGATTGTTTGGTATTACAATGCGGTTTGACAGCGTGATATTGATAAAAATAAGACGGCAGGCACAGATAAAATGTGCCTGCCGTTTTTGCGGCTGTGAGCCGCTTCAAGTTCCGCCTGCGGCAATGTGCCGCTCCAAATTCCGCCTTTGGAATAGTTGGTGCGTTTCGTGCGATAGCGAAACGGCGGGGCTGAACGCACTGCAAATCGCATAGTAATGCGGTTTGTGGCAATCGGAGAATGTACGCAGTAATACGGCAGGAACAGGAAAGTACGGTTTCGGACGAGATATTCCTGCAGTTGCCAAAGTGTCATAAATGGCTTTGTTATGCGGTTTGTGGCAATCAGAGAATGTACGCAGCAATACGGCAGGAACGGGAATCTGCGGTTGCAAACGAAATTTTCCTGCCGTTGCCAAAGTGTCATAAATGGCTTTGTTATGCGGTTTGTGGCAATCAGATAATGTACGCAGTAATACGGCAGGAACGGGAAAGTGCGGTTGCAAACGAGATATTCCTACCGTTGCCAAAGTGCCATAAATGGCTTTGTTATTCGGTTTATTAGGGTTTATAAAAACGGCAGGTGCGGAGAAATACCGTTCCTGCCGTAAATATGACGTTTTACAATTCCGCTTTATATATCAAAGCGTCGCAAACCGGCTCTGTGTAATAGTTTCTGCGTCTGCCGACCTCAGAAAAGCCGTGCTTTTCATACAGCTTTTTTGCCGGCTCGTTATCACAGCGGACTTCAAGGAAAATGCTTTTTATGCCGTTATTTTTGCATTTATTTATGAAATATTCCATTAATTGTGTGGCGATGCACTGATGTCTGTATTCCGGCAACACTGCAATGCGATACAGCTCGCATTCATCGGATACGCTCTGACCGCAGATAAAGCCTACCGGCTTGTTTTCGGCTTTATCATCACGAATAACGACATTGATTGAGCCTTCTGTGAACACCTGCGACTCAATGCTTCGCTCTGTCCACGGCACCGAAAAACACTTTTTTTCAATCACTGCAATGTCGCTACAGATTGATGAATTATGATGATTTAAAGCCGTGATTTTTCCTTTATCTGTCAAATAGTCATTGTCAATGAGTATCATACCACGTTTTGCCAATATTTACATCTACCGTCATAGGAACGGTGAGCTTTACGGCATTCTCCATTTCTTCCTTTAAAAGTAAGGCAACCTTTTCTGCACAATCTTCTTTTGCCTCAACAATAAGTTCATCGTGAACCTGAAGTATCAGTCTTGCATCCAGACCGCTTTTTTCAAGTCTGTTATAAACTTTTATCATCGCAATTTTAATTATATCGGCGGCTGTACCCTGTATGGGGGTGTTCTTTGCGACACGCTCACCGAAAGCCTGCAGATTCTTATTCTTTGCGGCAAGCTCTTTGATATATCTTCTTCTGCCGAACATAGTTTCAACATAGCCGTCACGCTTAGCCTTCGCAACGGTCTGCTCCATATAGTGAGCTATGCCGGAATATTTGGAAAGATAGGAGCGGATATATTCGCTTGCTTTCGGCACTGAAACACCGATGTCCTTTGACAGCGAGAATGCGCCTATTCCGTAGACTATGCCGAAGTTGACCGCTTTCGCCTTGCTTCTGAGGTCGGGCGTTACCCACTCTATCGGCTGATTGAACACCTGAGATGCGGTAACGGTATGAATATCCACACCGTCAAGGAACGCTTTCTTCATTATCTCGTCGCCCGAAATATGAGCCAGCACACGCAGTTCGATCTGTGAATAGTCGGCATCGACAAGCAGGTAGCCGTCCTTTGCGGTGAAGAATCTTCTCATCTCCCTGCCGAGCGGCGTTCTTACGGGGATATTCTGAATATTCGGCTCGGCGCTTGAAATTCTTCCTGTCCTTGTTTCCGTCTGCTTGAAGGTCGAATGAATCCTGCCGTCCTCGCCTACTACCTTCAGAAGTCCTGTAACGTATGTGTTCTGCAGCTTTGTAAGCGCACGGTATTCGGTTATCAGAGGAACTATGGGATGCTTGTCCATAAGACTTTCAAGCACATCGGCGTTTGTAGAATAGCCTGTTTTTGTCTTTTTGGCACTTGGCAATGCAAGTTTTTCAAAAAGCACGCTTCCGAGCTGTTTTGGCGAGCCTATATTGAATTCATAACCTGCGTATTCATAGATCTCACGGCTGATCTTTTCAGCCTTTTCGCAAACCTCTTTACCGAAAGCCTTTATACCGTCTGCGTCAATACTTACACCCTCACGCTCCATAGCCACAAGCACAGTGGCAAGAGGTATCTCTATATCGGTAAGGACTGCCGCAGAGCCTGTTTCACTGATTTTGCAATTAAGTATATCGTTGAGGGCGGCAACGGTTATCGACTTTTCCTGTATGCTGTTGCCCTCCGGAACTCCGTACTGAGCGCAGAGCCTTGACAGGCTGTAATCGTTTGAATCGGGGTCGGCAAGGTAAGCCGCAAGAGTTGTATCAAATTTATTGTTATTGAGCTTTTCAAGTCCGGAAACTGTAAGCGTATCCTTTATATCAAAGGTGTACTTCGTGCTGTCGCTGTCGGCATAGGCTTTAAGCTCCCCGTCTGACAATTCTACCGGAGCGCCTACTGTGCCTGCGTACACGCTCCCCTCCTGCGTCAGAACTATATCGCCTGCGGGCATAGCGGGTATCTGCTTTGCGGCGGATTCTTCCAAAGCCTCTTTTGAGCCTGCCGGAGCGGAAGTCGGGTGCAGCTTCAGCTTCTGGAGCATCTTGTACATTTCAAGCTCCGACAGCAATCTTGCAAGCTCGTTATCGTCACGTTCTTTCGGAACATAATGTGAAAGCTCGGTATCAATAGGTGCGGTAAGGCATATTTCGGCAAGCTGTCTGCTCATATAACAGCTTTCCTTGCCGTTTTCGAGCTTTGTGCGTACACCCTTTGTGATAAGCGTTGAGCCGATGTTCTCATAAACTCCGTCCACGCTTGCAAATTCCTTTATAAGTGACAGAGCGGTCTTTTCACCTATGCCGGGAACGCCCGGAATATTGTCGCTCGAATCGCCCATAAGCGCCTTTACTTCTATCATCTGTTTCGGAGTCACGCCGTACTCCTCCATAATAACATCGGGCGTGTAGTAAATGTTGCCTTTTGTCTTGGCAAGCCTTACGGTAACATAATCATTTACAAGCTGGAACGAGTCACGGTCGCCCGTTGACACTGTACAGGGTATCTTCTTATCCGCACAGGCGGCTGAAACAGTTCCGATTATATCATCGGCTTCAAAGCCCTCTTTTTCGATAATGGTTATTCCCATTGCGGTGATTATCTTTTTCATATAGGGGAGCTGTTGAGCGAGGTCGTCGGGCATACCCTTGCGGTTTGCCTTATAGCCGTCGTACATCTTATGGCGGAATGTCGGTGCTTTAAGGTCGAAAGCTACCGCTATCATATCCGGATTTACATCCTTTTCAAGCATAAGCAGAGTGTTCATAAAGCCTGTTACGGCATTTGTGGCAACACCTCTTGAATTTGTCAGCACACGGATACCGTAGAATGCACGGTTTAATATGCTGTTGCCGTCAATAATAAGAAATCCCATATTTATCCTTTCGAGCAGAGGTCAGATTGATTTTTTCGGTGAGTTACGTTTGATTTATGTTTATAGTATAACATAAATCAAGTCGGTGTAAACCGACACGGCGGTACGCCGTATTTTGTCGTCAGA
>OFMQ01000756.1_pt1 | contig 20653 bp, 15 predicted proteins | sample 1541851 | NCBI WGS metagenome assembly OFMQ01 (sample SAMN04209227, study PRJEB22552) | human gut metagenome | biome: gut; material: feces | host: Homo sapiens | place: USA: Oklahoma | reverse complement strand
CCTATAACGTGGTTGCAAATGTAAAGCTTCGCTCATCCCGTCAGGCTGTCGCCTGACACCCATTCACAAGGTCATGGGCGACCATGCCTCCAGAGGCCCCACCCCCGCCGGGGCTTCTCTGCCACATGGTCTTTGCTGATGATCATTTCCATTTTATGTGACCCCTCGTGAGCATTAAAACGTTTTCCACGCACGTCGTGGTGAAAAAATGTCATGTCGTGAGTGAACCTGGCCTTTTTACGCACGAGAAAATCCACAGGCGGGACTTGGCTGAGGAACACGGAGGATGGAGAGACATGCGGATGGGAAATGGGTGGACGGGAGGAAGATGGAGTGACGTGGAGGGATGGACTTGGCTAAAGGAATCCTGGGGAGCAAAGAAGTGCGATGGAAATGGGCGGTGTGGAATGGGGTCGGGGCGCAGGGTGAAGGGCATGATGGGGTGCTGGGTGGGTGCAGGGCTACGCAGAGTAGGGTGAAGAGTGGAGTGCAGGGTGCGGGGTGCAGTTCAGGCGGGATGCAGAGTGGAGTGCCGGGTGGGAGGCAGGGCGAAGAGCAGAGTGAGAGGCGGAGTGCTGCGCGGAGTGGAAGGCGGAGTGGAAGACAATGCGGTGCCGGGTGGGGTGAGATGGGAAGAGGCAAAAATGGCGTGCGAAATCACTTCGGACGCCATTTTACCAATATAGTATATATAATCAAAAAGATGTTTTGATTATCGTGTTGATTATTCTTTCACATCCATTACGCAGCGGACATAGCCATTTCCACTTGGAGCAATAGTCATGGAGCCATTCGAACTAAAAGCAAAGCCACCACATGCATTTCCCTGGTCATGTTTATAATATCCAGTATCCAGTCCTGTAAAAGATGTACTGCACCATAAAAATTTATTATTAGCCAGATTCATTTCAGTTGTACTCAAAACTGCCGACATCAACGACAATTCCTTTTGAGTCGGAACTCGCCAGCCCATTCCCATCTGAGTCTGGCAGACATCCTGATCGGCAGCAATAAAGTCAGCGCCATTGCTGGAATTCAGAATCTTATCACGAGTGAACGGGCCGATATTAGAGGATGCAACCTTAAACTTATTATAAACTTTATTATTATGTTTCTGACCTCTCTCATAAGAAGGCTGCTGCGCCGATCCCTGGAAAGAACGAGTAGCCCCTGGTGCAAGATCCAGAGATATAACAGTTTCAGCGGTAGTGCCAGAGCCAGTTTTTTGGGACGAATAATATCTATCTGACTCAGCCAAACCTTTACCGTTATTTTGCAGTGTTCTTATACAACGGACCATTACTGCATTTCCAGAATTACCCGTTGAACAACCTTCTTCTGCCCAAAATATAGATTGTGAAGAAGCTGTAAAATAACGCCATGGTTCAAGGTTATTATCATTCTTGTTCCATTTTTTATTCAGTTCTGCCCAATTATCCGCACTCGGCTCAAAAAGTTTAACCTCTGTCGGCAAGAAATCATCTACAACCCAAATACCCTTATATTGGTCCACAGCTGCCAGATACCATTTCACTTCACCGGCATCAATTGTTCCATCACCATTATCATCACGGTTTCTGCTCATACAAGCTTTATAAGGGTCTTTATACATATCCTGAGTACCAATATTTCTGAATACCGAATATGCATATCCGTTACGGTTATTGGCAGTCGATGTATTATTGGCCAACGCAGAAGCTCGACCTTCCCAATTCTTAGGCGCTGTGTTATTACCCCCCGAAAGTCTAAAGTTATTATCTTTAGCCCACACGACATCTTCTTCTGATATGGATTCAATACCAAACGGCAGCGCCACATCAGCAGAATAAAAAGACTTGATAGACTTCTGGGAAACCACATATTTAGCCTTAGCATACGAACTTTTACCATCCTCGCTAGTGCTAAATGAGTTTGCACAATAAAGCACCCTGTCCTCATTTTTGTTCACATACTCCGACCAATTCTTATGCTCGTAATAGTTTTCATCAATAAAACATGTCACGTAAACGGAATTACCGCTATCATGATTGAAAAAGCTACTGCTGGTCTTTAACGTTTCTTCATAAAGCTTTTGGAAGAATTGGAACACGTTCATCACATTAGAATTTTCATCTCCCGGATAGGCACAAACTTCATTAATTCCATGCGTTTGCCCACCCGTCCGAGAAGAAGTTCCCGTATACGTCTTCCTAGTTCCCGTATTCCTCACAAAATGGACCCAGTCAAAATCGAGTTCCCCGCTCAAAACCAACGCACCAGGATTCGACACGCTTCCATCAGTATTGATAGTAGACAACAACTCAGGTTTACGATTATTATCCAGTTTATCTTTAAAATCCGCAGCGTCATAAATTCCGGCAGGAATAGTGATACCTTTAGTATGCTCAGGAACAGCCAACAAACTCGTGGTCTCGCCAAAAGCGGTCTTGATTTTTATAATATAACCAAAGTTTTGGTCAATCAACGCTTTCAGCTCTGATTTCTTGAACTGCATCACGCGAGCCTCATAATGACAATCGACATTCAGCAATTGTCCTGAAGACGTATTGATTATAATACCTTCTGAACCATGATCATACTTTCCAGTCTGGCACTCCGACTCCGCAATGAAATTGTCCACCCCATTGATTGTTATGGTATACTTGTAATTATAGTTACGGACAACATTGAAATCAGACATTGACTTACCAAAATCTCCCAAGTGAATTGTATATTCCACATTTCCCTTATACTGGGCAGATTCATAGCGACCATGAATGACAATGTATGTAGCATTCTCCGGTGCGTTGTCAAAAATCTTCACATCGCCGACATAAGTATTCTTCTCCCTATCGTTGAAAGTAGAAACCACCTTATCTGAATTCTGGAGATTTTCCGGCATATACCATGTCAATGTGTTTTCATCCAATACGATTCGCTCAAAGGTCTCAAAATCTCCGGCTGCGGGCCTCAAGGCCTCATCCGTTTCTATAGGAAGTCTACGCATCAATGCCGCCGACGATGGCATATTATAAATCTCCATATAATCCGGGTCGAAAGTGATACCTGTACCTTCGCCAGTCTTAATCTCTATACTGTTCTTAGACATAACCTTATAGAGCTTTAGGCGTTTAGCATCATCTGTAAGCCCTGTAATCTCAGCATTGACTGAGCCCTCTTTTCGCGCAACAGTAACAGGCTTTCCATCATTCACATAACCAGTCATAAGAAACTGGTTATCACGCGGGTTATATGACTCTTTCTGCCTGGTATAGGTAGCCTGGAGAAACTGTTCTCTGGTCAATGTGGAAGTAGCGGCATCATCAATATCAAGAATATTGTTATCCGATACCCAATACTGTGAATTCGTAGCATTGGCAATTCCATATATGTACAGTTTCTCACCAGTTGAAGTATGGACATGCTCAACTTTAGCATTGTAGCCATCCGACACTTCACTAGTAGTCAACTTGCCGAAAAGGCCATAACCAGCCAAATGTCCGGACTCAGAGAAAACATATATTCTAAGATTATAGACAGCACGCTCAGCCGCATCATTATCAGCCCAAGAATTCTTGACAATGACATCTGGCATTTTCCCGGTAGAAACATCAAGCGAAAGAGTAATCTCCCCCTCATCTCCAGATGGTGATACTCCAGACATCTCCTTAACACAAGATGTCGACATAATCAGCATTGACATTGCCAATATATGTAGTATATAGTGTTTCATATTCTTCACTCTTATTGGAATGTAACATTACCGCCATGACCGTCTTCCCACTTCATGACACTCACAACCAAATTAACCTCATTATCACTGAAGACAAGTTTATAGAGATATCGGTTACCCGCCAGCCAGGTCCCTCCTGGAGTAATATCTTTCAATTTCTTTGTAACTGTTTTCTCCTCTGTATAATCTACAATCTGGGATTCCTTGTCAGTGATGGTACTTCTAGTGTATTCTCCACTAGACCGTTTATATGCACTTCTGACTGCGAAATCACCTTTTCCCCTACCGACATAAACATAATGCCCATTTTCATAATTATAATCAAAACTCTTATCTCCTGTAGGTGTCACATAATTAAGATTATTCGTAAATCTCACGTCATAGTTGTTTGTGCCATTCGTCGTCGTATATGTATATTTATTGACAGTCACATCTACTTCCTGATATTTCTTCCCGCTTACCAGATATGACATCTCCAGCGTCTTCCCGGTCAAATCCTGCGGCCAGATGAGGGTGTATTTGTCATAATTGGCCATATTGTTTTTGTCGAGCAGGCCACCCTGGAACATGTCGTAGCAGGTGCCGGCCTGAATATCTCCGGTTTTTCCGGAAATGCCGGTTGTCGAGGACCTTGTCAGACCGGTATAGGTAACTGCAGGATTCCAGTTGTCTGCATCAGCTGGAGCAAAACCCTTGTCCCAGACATTGGAATAATCAATCGTCGCGGCCGCCTTGTCGTCCACTTTGAGAGTCGCGGACTTGATATTGAAGCTGGACGGGCTGTCGTTTTCGAAAGTGAAACCGAATGCCGAGAAGAGGTGGTTGAATTTTAGAGGAACGGCTGTGGTAGGGGCACCATTGTCGAGATTGCGTTCAATGACATTGGAATAAACGAAATCGAACTGGGGCGAGGTCAGGGTCAATGTCGTGGTCGGCACAGAGTAGACCTTGTGCGCCGCGTCGAACCCCCAACCGGTTGTCGGTGTCAAAGGTGCGCTGCCGGAATTATCCTTCACCAGCACGCCGTAGAAACGGTGGGTGCCGGTCTGGGTCCAATAATAATGCTTGACGGCATCGCCTTCCTTGAACGGCCAGACAGCGCCGGTGCCTGTAGAAACGACATTGGTACCTTCAATGTAGGCCTGCGGAGCTACGACAGAATTGAAATAGACATCCCATATCTGCAGGACATTGCCTGCGGCGGAAAAAGAGGCCGCGTCGAACAATGACTTCGTCTGCGTACCTTCTGACGAAACCGCCATACGGATAGGAGTCCCGGCCGGACGGACATCTTCCGTCTCCACGCGCATCTTGGCGCATGAGGACAGAGCTGCCGCCAGAAAGACTGCCGCTGCCAACGTATTTATATGTTTCATATCAGTTTTCATTTTCTTTCAATGTATCATCCCAGCTGCTCATGCCGGTGGTATAGGTCAGTTCTTTCTCCTGATCCTTGAAAATGCTCAATGTGTAGGTATAGTGCCTGTCAGGCTCCCATGCCTCAAGTGTGACAGGTGCGGACACTGTCTGTCCGCCGATCCATCCGCTCTCACCTGTCTGGAAAGCGTAGGTAACTTCAATGGACGAGCCCATGTTCTTCTGCGGAATGATGAACATGCTGCTGCCCACATATTTAGGAACCAGATTGAAAATTTCAATCCCCTCCTCGCGACCGTCTGCTGCATAGACAGTTATGTCCGTCTGCTGTCCGGCCGGGTTCCAACGGAGGTCTGCGGAAGAATCGAATGCGCCCTGCACATACGCTCCCTTGATGACGATCTTTTCGACACGCACGCGTGTAGGGCTGTTCAATGCATGCTTCGCGCGGAAATCAATCTTCGCCAATGCATGATAGAACGGGAGGCCCGCGATGCTGTCGTTCTTGTTATATGCCTTCGTGGGATCGGTAACCAGAAGGTCAATGTCTCCGGCGGTATATGCCGGCATTTTCAATGTCCCGTCGCTGTTGCATGTCATCTGAAGGTCGGAAGGGTAATATCCGATGAATTTAAGTGATTCATCCACTGGCCATTTCGGAGTATTCTCCGGGAACCAGCCCCTCTTGCCCCCGTAGGTCACGGCAACATCGTCGAGGAATTTACGCCCGGTGTCCTGGGAAATCGCGAAAACATTGAATTTCCTGTCTTCTGGGAATGGAATGAACTCCTTCCCGGACCTTGTGCCGATGCCGATCACAGGTCGCAGACGTATGTCGCCGGTCGATTTGTCGTACTTCGTGGAAGCAAGACAGCCGGTCAATGTGATTGCTGCAGTCAGCAGCACCAAGGTCCTGGAAATGAGTTTCATAATAGAGTTATTTAACGTATTGCTACGAGTAAATGTTTGCTAAATCTTAGTTGGCTGAGATTCCGTCTGCCACAACCGGCGTCCAATTATTTATGGTAGGAGCTATCGTAATTTCATTAGAGCTATCCGGTCCTCCTTCAATTGTAGAGAAGTTGATGATATAGGTATAGTGCTTTCCAGCTTCCCACTTATTAATTGTATTGTCACCAGATTTAAGCAAGTTGAGTTTCTGGACAAACGGAGCCTGTGCAAACCATTGACCAGCACCATTGTTCATTTCATAAGATACGACAATCTCTGCAGCATCGGTAAGAGTCTGCGGGAATACCAGACCACAATTAGGATTGCTCTCAACTAGAGTTGCCTCTGCCGGAACCGCAAATGCTGATTCAGGAGCAAATACAGTGAGAACCTTAGTTCCGGTTGTCGTCCACTCAGGGAGACGTGTAGAAGAACCTTTCGCCGCCAAACCGACAAACTTAATGTTGGTAATCCTAATCTGATTTTCAGCTGCTGCTTTAGCATTGACTGTAACCCAAGAAAGTGCATGAGAGAACGCCATGTCTACAGTACGACCAATAACAGAGGTTGTATATCCAGCATAAAGAAGGTCTTTAATAGTAGGATAGAATTCAGGCTGCTCCAATTGTGCAACAGAGAATATATTATTCTCTAAACTGAATGTCACAACACCAAAATCAGCAGGAGAATAACCTGCGAAAATAATGGAACCGGTCTTAGGCCAATAATAATGATTATTATTTGCGCCAGCCCAAATGGCACCATTTTTCGCAAACTCTACTCCAGGAAGATACTCTACAGCAAATTTGCCGGCAGAATAAGAACTTCCTACAGCCATGGAATTGTCATAGTAGCCGAAAACCTTGATGTTCTGATTAGGGAATTCTGTACCCTCAACAGCAGCCTTGGTGCTGTTCTTCCTGACTACAGGAGCGAAACCAATCTCGCCTGTCTGTTCATAGCTGACAGAGGTCTTGGTACATGCGACCAGTGCAATGACACCGAGCGCGATAATCAAACTTTTTTTCATTGTTTAAACAATTTAGTAATACTATAGTTGTTAATAAATTAGATCGTAATATTGGAAACGATATCCTTCCATTCATCCACAGATGGGGCAAGTCCGCCGCCTTCCTTCTTTTCAGGTTCAGGAACATCGATTTCATCGGTATTCACCTGGATATACTGCCTGTCATTGCCCGGGAACTGGTCGGATACATCCACATTGAAAATATGGGACTTACCGCCGGTATCGGTAATGACCAGTGAGAGAATCTGCTTCTCGCCCGCTTCCGGATTCATACCGAAAGTATTGAACTTGGTCATGAGGATACCGCCCCTGTCGAGACGCTGGACATCGAAGAACACTGACGCAAACTCCTTGGAACGCAGGTCCTTGGAAATCTTGTGGTGCTGGGAAAGTCCGGTGATGACTGCGGAAATGGAGGCCACGTATTGTGCGCCCTTGATATTGTTCACCTCCAGAAGCCAGGTCTGCACGACGGACTTGCAATCCACCCGCAAGGTGATTTCCGGAGAATCCACGGAGCGTGCCGGAATATTCACTTCATTAAGGCGTCCGACAAAAAGATGGTCAGGGTCATAGACGATTTCCTCATCTTTGTCCGCGTCCGCATCGGTCATCGGGCTCTTCGTACCACGGCTCTTCAGCTTGCTCTTGAACGCATCCGAAATGGTGTTCGTCGTCGCCAGAATCTTAGTCCAGTCGTTCTCATCCTTGATCAATGTCACTTCCGTGTCGAAGTTGTAGACCAATATGTCGTAGGTACGTTCCGGAACGATGTTCACTTCACCGCCTGTCGGAGGAAGGAACGCCTGTGTGAAAAGCTGTCCCGTATTGTGGTCGTAGAACGCAACTCGCATGATCTCAGGGTCCCGAGGCATCTCGTAGTTCACGATGTCACGGTCGATATTGATATCAAGCCTTACGGTGTAGTCCGCAGTAGTGAGCGGCCTTCTGTGACAAGAGAACAGAGACAGCAGCATTACAGCTGCAATCAAAATTTGCATAATCCTCTTCATCGCCCACCTCCTTTTGCCTTGTGTTTCACGATAATCGGCAGCACGAACGAGATGCCCGCGCGGGTAGGACCGAAGAAAGTATAGTACTTGTTCTTGATTCCAGGATCCTTGATAAGTTCCTCATAATCAGCAGTCGGAGTGTAGTGACGAGCCTTCGTCATGATACAGCCTACGCCGAGGTTGAACTCCATACGCATCCATTTCTTGCGACCGATAGGAAGACCGAAGGTGTAGTCCACACCGAAATCCAGATATTCTCCCTGGTAGCCGCTTCTGCGTTTCTGGTAGTCGTAGTAACCGCCGCCGGCATAGAGTCCCAATGCATGTCCTTTCAACTTGTCCGCGCGTGTCCACTCATATTTGCCGCCAGGGCGTGAGAACCAATATTTTCCGTCAATGAACCAGCCGAGCATTTCGCCGCAATACTTATTGTTCTTGGCAAGCCACCAAGGGTACCAGTAGTCGGCACCTATGGAAACGTGTCTTCCGATAGGAATCTCTACGCCGAAATTAAGTCCAGGTGCGAGGAGATTTGTCCGTCCGGCAAGAATCATTTGCCTGTCATACAGAGGCTTGGGAGGTTCAATCCTGACAACAGGTCCGGCAGGAGCGGATGGCCCGGCGAGCGCCAAAGGCCTTTCAGGTTCCGCTGCCTGCTGTCCCATCTCAGCCACAGCAGGGACTGCCGGATCCACCCATACGCAGATCCATGTGGCAAGTCTCAGCTTAGGCATGTGGTTAACGATTATGTAGTGCCAAGTATAGCCGTTGTCCAAGTGACGGATTCTCCATTTCTTGGTGTCGTTGCCCACATTGGCATCGAGAATCCTCATCACCTTGTCTTTATTCGGAAGGGTGTAGTTAGCTTCGAGTTCAGCCCTGAGTCCCTCCCAGTTCTCATTCATAGGCTGGAGTTTGATCTTGTCTCCGTTCAGAGACGAGCCGTCAGGGATATTGTTGACGAGAAAACGGCGCGCCGCCTCTGCTCTCTTGCGGGCAAGCCACACGTTTCTCTCATACACACCTTCCGGAGAAGCGTAAGAGCATATCGTGATACTGTCAATCTTAGGTGAAATCAGAAGGTATTTCTTGATTTCAGCAAGTTGCCTTTCGTTATCCAGATAATGCTCGTCGATGTCGATACGGTCAAGCCAGTACCAAATCGCGAACCGTCGTGCGACGGAACGTGCTCCAGTCTCTTGGGGCGCATCCGTATCGGGTGGTGTCCGCGCGTATAGCGCACTTACCGCCGACACACACAAGGATGCCGTGAGAGCTATTTTAACTAGCCAATTCATATTTTACAATCTTCCCTTATTTACATCAGTCATGCTGCGGCTGAAAGCCGCCGGCAAAACATCCCTTTGATTTGTTGATTGCAAAAATAGAATTCAGATTCGAAAATTACAATATGGAACTTTTCTATTTGCAGTGCAAAAAAGTGCCTTATAGAGCGTCTATTCACCCCCCCCATGTAAAATTATGCATAGAAATTTACATGCGCCATATTTTAGCGCAAGAACAAGCGCCCCGACAAACATAAACCCACTTGCGCCATTTTCTAGCGCAAGTGGGCAATAAATGAATTAAAGGACCTCAGCCCGGCCAAAAAAGCATTTGAAAATTTATGGCATAAATTATCAAATGTCTATTTTGACAGTAATTGTTCCAAAATTTCAGGAAAATGTTGCATCTCCAGAACGTGTTCTTTGGCTGCGATATCGTCCGGCGTATCGTCCGGAGAAATCGGTGTCGAGTACTGGGCGATGATTTCACCACCGTCTACCTGATTACTTACGTAATGGACCGTCATACCGGTTTCGGTCTCCCCCGCTGCCTTGACTGCTTCGTGAACATGATGTCCGTACATTCCCATGCCGCCGAACTTGGGGAGCAATGCGGGATGAAGATTGACCATCTTGTGTTCATAAGCATTGATAAGAAAATCAGGGACGACGAGCAGGAAGCCGGCGAGTACGATGAAATCGATGCCGAACTGCTCCATGAGCGCCATCATGTAAGCCTCGTCATTGAACTGCTTTTTCGGAACCACGATGGTCGGGATTCCGAGGTTTTGGGCGCGGACCAGCGCATAGGCGTCAGCACGGTTGCTGAGCACGAGCGAGATTTTCACGTCCTGTGAGCCGGCGAAATGCCTGATGATGGCCTCACAGTTGGTTCCGCCGCCGGAAACGAAGATTGCAACGTTTGTCATATAAAATTCTAGTTGTTGGTCATTGACTTTTCACTCTTGATGAGCATTGCGCAGAGGAGGACACCGATGCCGGCGCCGACGGCGACAGTCAGGTTCGCGGCGTTCCATCCGAGGTGGTTCGCGACGCTGCCGACGAAAATCTTGGAGCAGATGGCGTCACCGATGAAGTAGCCGAAGAGTCCTACGAAGCCTGCTGCGGTTCCTGCTGCGTTCTTAGGCACGAGGTTCAATGCCTGCACGCCCGTAAGTGCCACAGGGCCATAGATGAAGAAACCGATGAGGCAGAGTGCGACGTAGACGAGCGTCTTCTGGAGAGCCGGGCTCATCGCTACATATCCGGCGCCTACGAACCAGTAGATGAGGACACCGAACATACATGCTATCATGCAGATGACATTCATCGGAGCGCAACGGCCCTTGAAAATCTTTGATGTGGCGAGGCCGCAGAGGATGGTTCCGAATGCACCGATGAGGTTATGTACGGAGAATGCCACCTTGCTTTCGTCGGCGGTCATGATGCCGGCATCCTGAAGGAAGGTCGGTGACCAGTCGCCGATACCATAGCGCACCATGTATACGAAGATGTTGCTGAGGGCGACAATCCAGAGGAGTTTGTTCTTGAAGACGTAGTCGATGAAAAGGACCTTGAACGGGAGCTTGTCGCCGGCAGGGCCTTTGCTCTTCACGCCGCTGTAGTCGTTGCGGTATTCCTGTACGGACGGGAGGCCGCATGATTCAGGGGTGTCGCGGATCGCCCACCAGCAGAATATTGCAATGGCTATCGCAATGAGCGCCGGGAAGATGAAGTTTCCTCGCCATGCCTGTGCAGGGTCAATGCCGAATGTCGGGGCGAAAAAGGCGAAAAGTGCCACGCCTGCGATGGCCAGGAATCCGAGCGCGAAGCTGCCGATGGTGTGGGATACGTTCCAGATGCTCATCTTGAAGCTTCTCTCGTTCTGGGAGAACCAGTGTGTCATGATTCGTCCGCATGGAGGCCAGCCCATTCCGGAGAGCCATCCTACCACGAGCATGAGGATGAAAATGACGGTCGTGTTCAGCGCCGTGTTCGCGCCATAAGGGATGACGCCGGTGAGAATCATTACCAATGCGGAGAGTACCAGTCCGACACAGAGGAACTTACGGGAGTCCGAGCGGTCCGATACGCTGCCCATGATGAACTTGCTGAAAGCATAGGCGATAGATACCGCTGACATTGCAAGTCCTACTTTTCCGGCATCGAGGATTCCGTCCTTGATCATGTCCGGGGCTGCGAGTGAGAGGTTTTTGCGGACCAGATAATATCCGGCATATCCGAGGAAGGCTCCCAGGAATACCTTCCATCTCATCGCATTGAAAACTTTAGGAACTTTCTCTGACGGAAGCTGCTGCTTCGGCGCAGGCGGGTCAAAAAATCTTGCCATTATTATGTGTTTTTTGGTTTGTATTGTTTGTGTGACGGACTATCGGATGCTGTCTTGTAGTTCCAGCCAACGCATTTCTTTCTCATCCATGAGGTCTTTCACTTCGCCGAACCGCGCCGAGGCCTCCTGAATCTTGTCATACGGAAGGGTCCCGGATGCGAGGTCCCGTTCCAGTCCAGCTTTCTCTTTTCCGAGCGTATCCAGGTCTGTTTCAATCTGTTCCAGCTCTTTCTGCTCCTTGTATGTAAGCTTTTTCTTCTTGGCCGGCTTGTCGGCATCGGTGACATCAGCATTGACACGGACATTGGCGCCAGCCTTTTCACGGGCGGCAGCCTTTTGCCGGGCTTCGTACTCCTTTATATATTCGTGGTACTCGCTGTAGGAGCCGATGAAGTCCTTAACCTTGCCGTCGCCGCAGAAGATGAAGAGGTGGTCGACGAGACAGTCGAGGAAGTGCCGGTCGTGGGATACGATGATCAATGAGCCCTTGAAGTCTTTCAGGTATTCTTCCAGCACATCAAGCGTCACGATGTCAAGGTCATTGGTCGGCTCATCGAGAATAAGCAGGTTCGGATTCTGCATCAGAATCGTCATCAGGTAGAGCCGCCTGCGTTCGCCTCCGGAGAGCTTCGACACCTTGGTGGTGAACATGTCATGGCTGAAAAGGAATTGGTTCAGAAGGTGCATGTCGCTCACCACCTGCATAACCGTCTGGTCTTCATTGAATTTCATGCCGGTCTGGCGATAGAAGCCGATTTTCAGGGATTCGCCGCGTTCGATGATGCCGCTGAACTGTCCGTCTTCCGGGATGTCGCCGGTCAGGATGTTCAGGAACGTGGATTTGCCGGTGCCGTTCTTGCCGACGATGCCGACGCGTTCGAACCGCTGGAAATTATACGTAAAATGGTCCAGATAGACATCCGGTCCATAGCTGAAACTCACGTCTTTACAGTCAATTATCTTGTTTCCTAGCCGTGAACCTTTCCCCATCTCGTCCAGGTTCACTTTCACGCTGGTGTAGACTTGTTCCGCCCTGTCCTTCAGGTCGTAGAACGCATTGATGCGGTATCTCGCCTTTCCGGTCCTGGCGCATGGCGAGCTGCGTATCCATTCGAGTTCGCGGCGCAGGATGTTGTTCACCTTGGCGGTCTCGGCGTTATAGTTGTCGATGCGTTCCTGCCGCTTTTCCAGGTAGTTCTCGTAGTTTCCCTTGTAGGTATAGACTGCCCCATGGTCGAGTTCCATCACCGTATTGCACACATGGTCAAGGAAATAGCGGTCGTGGGTGACCATCAGGAGGGTGCTGCGGGAGTGTCCGAGGTAGTTTTCCAGGAATTCGATGGCGTCAATGTCGAGGTGGTTGGTGGGCTCGTCCATGATGAAGAAGTCGGCTTCCGATGCCAGCATCACGGTCAATGCCACCCTTTTCACTTCGCCTCCGGAGAGGTTTTTCATCAGACTGCCTTCCTGGAGTCCGAAACTGGTCAGGAACTTCTTGATTCTCAGTTCATAGGCGAACATTGCATCGTCATCCAGCCCGTCGGTGAATTTCTTGCTGGAGTCCAATACCTGCGTAAAGATGTCCTTCTCGGGGTCGTGTTCGAATTCCTGTTCCAGAAATGCTATCCTGATGTGTTTCAGAAAGGTGATTTTCCCGCCGGAATCGGATTTGTCGTTACCCGCAAGTATGCGCAGCAATGTCGATTTTCCAGTTCCGTTAGGTGCGATGAGCGCAATCTTGTCCCCTTCATTTATATTGAATCCGATATGCTCGAACAGCACTTTCGGACCATAACTCTTGCTGATGTTTTCTATTTGTAAGTAGGATGCCATAACTATTTTATCTGAACAGGCGGTCGACTTCTTTTACGGCGGACGGGAGGGCGAAGACGGCTACGCGGTCGTAGGCTTCGATGCGGGTGTCGCCGACGGCTATGAAATAATCGTTGCCGCGGATAATGCCGCCTATGATGGCATTGGTCGGGAAATCAATGTCTTTCAATGTATTGCGCGTGATGAGGCTGTCCGGCGCAACTATGTATTCGAGAATCTCGGCATCGGTACCGCTCATGTATTTAACGAAACGGACCTTGTTGCTGAGGGTCATCTTGAAAATTTTTCCTGCGGTGATGAGCTTCTTGTTGATGACAGCATCTACGCCCATCTCTTCGGCCAGACGGATATATTCGAGGTTTTCCACCTCGGCGATTGTCCGTTCCACGCCGAAACGCTTCGCCACCACGCACGCCAGGATGTTCGCCTCGTCATTCCCCGTAACAGCCACGAATGCGTCGTAATCTTTTATATTTTCTTCCAGCAGGAAGTCCGAATCTCGCCCGTCACCATTGATTACCAGCACATTGTCATCGGTAATCTCGCTGAGTTCCATACAACGTTTCTTGTCCGGGTCGATGATTTTCACGGTGTCCACCTGGCCGCTGATGCCGGAAGCCACCATCTCCCCTACCGCGCTCGCGCCCAGAATCATGACATTGTTTATCTCAATGTTGCTCTTTCCGAGAAAATTCATCAGCGGCGCCACACCTTCACGCGTCGTTATGATGAAAACAAGGTCGTGATACTTGAATTTCGTATCGTATTTAGGCATGATGGTCGTATCGTCACGCGAAATCGCAACCACACGGAACTGCGTGCCGAATGTCACGGCTGCCGCGAACTCCGCCACCTTCATGTCAATGATCGGCGAATCGTCTTCCAGCTTGAACACTGAAAGCTGCAGCTTTCCGCGCGCAAAATCCATCGTCTCGGTAGAAGCCGTACGTTTCAGCAGACCCGCGATTTCTCCTGCGGCAATCTTCTCCGGATAGAACATCAGGTCAATGCCCATTTCCGTGAAGAGGTATTTGTTCTCGTAGGAGAGATATTCTTCATTGTTGATGCGGGCGCAGACTTTCTTGCAGCCTAACTTCTTGGCCAGTAGCGCACTGACGATATTCACATCTTGTGATGCGCTCGGATTTACGGCGATGAAAAGGTCCGCATGTTCCACTCCCGCATCCTTCAGTATCTTGATGCAGGACAGGTCACCAAGTATAGTTACCACATCGGCGGTGGTATTCAGTTTCGCAAGCCTCTCCTCATCGCAGTCGATGACCGTGATGTCATTAGCTTCATTGCTGAGCATCTTGGCAAGGTGAGAACCTACTTCACCTGCGCCTTCAATGATGATTATCATAGTCCAATGTTTAGAAATATTTCCTCACCGCTGCGAAAGCCCTCTGTCCGAGGAAAATAGCGCGCGGGATAATCCAATGTCCATAAATTCCGCGGACTTCCGGCATACTGTTTTCGTCGAAATATCCGTCTTCCGGCCCGGCAATGCTGGCGAGATATTGTTCCACATCGTACGGCGACCATTTCCGCGACAGTTTCTTGAATTCGCCATGCGCCTGGAGAACCGCCTTAAAAAGGTCAAGCTTCAGCATCAGCAGATAGGCTGCCGCCGTGCAACCGTCCACGACCATCCTCCAGAAAATCCGCCTTTCCGCACGCCTTGCGGCCCTCTTCCCAATATCCTCAAGGTCAATGCCTTCATATCTTTTGCCCGCACGAATTTTCTTACGCAGCATTTCCAATGCATATGTTTCCGGAAGGTTGTTTTCCAGAAGCATGAGGTTGTTCCTGTAGTTCAGTTTCAGTTTCCATGGGGATGTCTGCGGCAATGTCCCGCCTCCTATATGGTAAACGACTGATTCCGGGACAATCCTGACCTTGTAGCCGTCAAGCTGCATCTTCCAGCAGAGATCGATTTCCTCCATGTGGGCGAAAAACCTGTCATCCAGTCCGCCGAGGGAATTGAACAATTCGCTTCTCACCATCAGGCATGCACCCGTAGCCCACATGACATCCGCAGACGTATCGTATTGGCCTTCATCCGTTTCCACCATTTTCATGATACGTCCGCGACAGAACGGGAAGCCGAAGCTGTCGATGTATCCGCCTGCAGCACCGGCATACTCGAACTTGTCTTTTTCGTACCAGGAATGCAGTTTCGGTGCGCACGCGCCTACGTCCGGGTTCCGGTCCAATGTTTCCGTCAATGGATGGAGCCACCCGTCAGGTACTTCGATATCTGAATTCAGCAGCACGAAATACTCGGCGTCAATCTGTTCCAGCGCGCGGTTGTAACCTCCCGTAAATCCGTAGTTCTTGTCCAGTTCAATGCGTCTGACACTTGGAAATTTCTCCGCCATCATCTGCATTGACCCGTCCGTGGAGGCGCTGTCGGCTACGACGAGTTCCGCGTCTTCGCCTTCAATCGAGCGAAGTATGCCAGGAACGAACTTTTCGAGGTAGTTCTTTGTGTTCCAGTTTAGTATGACGACTGCTGTCTTCATTATTTTTTCGTCTTTTCGGTCTATATTCCTGCCTCATCAGTCGAGTACCCCGGTACACTCCTTCTTCGAAAAGAAATCTATCCTCGAAAATACTTCAAAACCATGGTTAATTCTCGTGGCAGTGGCACTCGTGGTCTCCACCCTCGTCGTGACAGTGGCATTCGTGGTCTCCACCCTCGTCGTGACAATGACATTCGTGGCCTTCCTCGTGGCAATGACACTCATGACCTTCACCATGTCCTTCGCCATGGCAGCACTGGTGGTCACCTTCGCCGTGGCCCTCGCCGTGGCAGCAGCCGCCGCCCTTGCCGTGATGGCAGCAGCCACCTTCCTGAGGCGCGAATTCGCCATGCAGGCCTTCGGTCAGTTCCTTCTCGGTAGCGTCACGTACAGAGACAATCTTTCCCTTGAAATTCAATGTCTTGCCAGCCATCGGGTGATTGAAGTCCATGGTCACTGTATCTTCGTGAATCTCGGCAATCGTGCCCTGAACTACCATGCCGGAGCTGTTCAGCAGCGGAATCACTCTGCCGATGACCAACAGGTCTTCCCTGATGGCGCCGTCCACCTCGAATGATGATTTCGGGATGTCGAACTTGCGCTTGGAATCGTACTCGCCATAGCCCTCTTCCGGGGTCAATGTGAATGCGAATTCACTTTCAGGCTCCATGCCCTCGATCTCGGATTCGAATTTAGGCAACAGCATGTGCGTACCATGTATGTAGTCCAGAGGACCTGTCATTTCGGTAGTCTTGTCTACCACTTTTCCATCTACAGAGAGCTCGTATTCAAGCTCGACTACCTTGTTGTTCTCTATTTTCATCATATTATATTTTGATATGTCTTGTATATGCTGCAAAGTTACGGATTATCTTTCGTTTTCAAAGCGTTTACTTACGAACTGAAATTCACATCCTTGAATGCCACGGTAGGAACCTGGCGGCTCATGCCGTCCAACGGATCATTTCCAGCGGCAATGAGGTTGTTCCACAATTCCACTATATTGCCGGTAATCAACATGTTGCATATCGGAGCCGTGACTTTTCCGTTCTCAAAAAGAAGCCCCTCCACGCCATACGAAAAATCCCCCGTGGCGGCATTGCAATTACCGCCATTGAAGTCGGTCACCAGGATTCCGCTTCCGCAGAGGCCCAGGATTTCGGCTTCGCCAATGCTGCCGGGCACAGATGCATTGTCCTGACCTTCAACCAGTTCGTTGTCGACGAACGGCTTTACCACCGGCCGGTTGGCACATTCGGAGGTGGCAGGCATGTCGAGTTTTCCGGACATGTATGTACTGATAAAATATTCCATGACCACGCCGTCGGTTATGATTTCCCGGTTCAGACACGCCCTTCCGTCTTGCTCGAAAAGAATCGCTCCGCATTTGCCTTTTTCCCTAGGCATATCCATGATATTCAGCCCCTTGGCAAATATCTGCTTGCCGAGAGAGTCTGTCAGGAATGAAGATTTCTGCTGTATCGCCCTGCCTCCGAGAGCATCCAGGACCGGCTGGATCAATCGTCCGGCAATCCTGTTAGAAACCACCATCACATGACGGCCGCCAACAGCATTGACAGGACCTATCTGGCTGACAGCCTGCATCACGGCCTTATGGCCGCAGTCGGAGGCGCGGACTTTTTCGGGGCTGATGCTGTAGTCCCACCAGAAACCGCTGTACTTGTCGCCGGCATTGTCCTCGACTGTCACCTGGGCGCAGACTTCGAATGAGGTTTCGGTATGGCGGCAATGTATGCCGTCTGAGTTCGTCAAATATGTGTCTGTCAATGTGTTATTGTATTCCACTTCTTCGGAAACCACTTTCCAGTTTCTATCCTGTGCGGCCTCACGGAACTCCGCGAACACGGAGACATTTTTCGCCATTGCCAGTTTTTCGTCTGCCGTCACGGTGTCATATCCGTACCAGACAAGTCCCATTTCGTCGCCACGCACGGCATCATTGGCAGTATCTTCCTTCGCCGGCAGTTTCCTGAACCGGTCGGGCGCGAGCATCCGCACGTTCTGCACGGCTTTCACCAGCAAGTCGCGTATGCTGCTCTCCTCCAGCCTGTTAGTGGAAAAAACGCCGTATCTCCCGTCGGCATATACCTTGAAGGTCAATGCCCTGTCGCCGGTCTGGCGGATGTTGTCGAGTTCCCCGTCCAGAAGGGCGTAGATTTCCGTTCTTGCCTTGTCCAATGTCACTTGAACCGCCGATGCGCCTGCCTCGACCGCGAGTACCACACTCCGGTCGGCAATCCTTGTTTCTTCCTCTGTTATAGCGTATTCCAGTTTATTCTCCATCTTGTTCTCCTCCTACCAGAAGATTGTTTACCAATACCGTCGGCATGCCGCATGAAACCGGTACCGACTGTCCTTTTCCGCAGGTCCAGGCGCTGTCGTCGATGACGCAATCGTTGCCTACGGCCATAATGTCTTTCAATGCCTGCGGACCGTTGCCAATGACATTGATATCCTTTATCGGACGTGTGAGCCGGCCGTCTTCGATGAGGAAGCCGCTCTTCACGAAGAAGGTGAAATCCCCTTCTCCGATTTTCACTTGTCCATTGCTGAATTCATTGACATAGATACCTTTACGTACTGAGGCGATGATGCCGTCAGGCTCGGCGTTGCCGCTTTCCATATAGGTGGCGCGCATGCGTGGGATCGGGCTGGAGCGGAATGTCTCGCGTCTTCCGTTGCCGGTCGGGGCGACGCTGTAGTACCTGGCGCTGATGCGGTCGTGGAGGTACGAGGTCAGGATGCCGTCTTCGACCATTGTGGTCCTCTGTCCCGGCACTCCTTCGTCGTCGAAATTCAGCGATCCCCGGTTGCCGCGGATGGTCGCGTCGTCCACGATATTGATGCCTTCGGGACAGACCTGCTTGCCCATCTTGTCGGAAAATATCGACTGGCCTTTCCTGTTGAAGTCGGCTTCAAATGCGTGTCCCATAGCTTCGTGCAGCAGAATTCCTGATGCTCCTGCTCCCATTACCACCTGCATCTGGCCACCTTTAGGGCGCACCGCTTCGAAGGCATTGTCCAGTCCGTCGGTGATTTTTCCGGCGAGTTCGGTTATCAATGCATCGGTGAGCATTTCGGCGCCTTTCCTGAGGCTGCGTGATACGTTTTTCTGGATTTTGCGGCTTCCGTTGTCGGCCACGAGTATGGCTTGTACAGTGGTCATCGGGCGAGTTTCGTATTTCATCTCGCCGAAGGAGTTATACATGAGGTAATCGCTTGTCTGACTGGACAATGCGCAGATTACGCTGGTGATACGGCAATCGCGGCTTTTGATGGCCTGTTCCAGTTTTCCGAGGAATCCGACTGCTACGGAAGGGCTTTCCTGCCGCCAGTCATTGATAATAGGATATCTGTCGGCTGCCGGGTTCGGCCGGCCGGGATAAAGTCTCCTGACCAGGCGGTCGCCGTTGTTTTTCTGCGCGGTGTATGTGGCGCCGATGCTGCGTGTGTCGCGGGGTGTCACCGCCGTGCCTTGCGAGATGGCGGATGCGGCTATCGCTGCGCTTTCCATGTCTTTCCAAGTGGTGCTTTCGGAGTAGGCGTAACCTGTCTTTTCTCCGCAGAGTACCCGGATACCGACGCCGTAGTCAACGTTAAGGCCGCCGGACGACACTTCGCCGTCTATCAGCTGGTGTGTCTGGTTCATGGTGTTCTCAAAGTAGAGGTCGCAGTAGTCGCCTCCATGTGAGAGCGCCGTTTCCGTAAGTTTCTGAAGGTCAGTGTCTCCGACCTTGAATATGTCCAAATAGTATTGCTTGTCTGATATCATTTTTGTTTTTCTTCTATGACGTTGTTCGCTTCTTCGGCGAGTTGACGTATTTTCATATATGTTTCTTCGTCTTTGATGATAAGTCTGTTTTTCTGTCCTTCTGCGACGACGCGGAATGGTATCTGGGAGTTGTCGGCCAGTATCCACCTGTCAGCCATTGACTTATAGACATTGAAAAAATAATGCAGTCCTGCTGTATAGCGTCGGCGGATGACGGGTTCGGGGATGTTGTGCCCGCCTGCCGCGACTCTGGCGCGCACGCGTTCGACGGCGAGTTCGGGCGAGTTCAGCCAGAAGTAGAGAATCGTCACGGTATAGCCTTGTTCGTGGGCGCGGTCAATCATGCGTTTGAGGCTTCTGGTGGCCAATGTGGTTTCGATGGCGAAGTCTTCGTGTCGTCTGAACAGGTAGTTCATTTTCAACAGCATGAGTTTGCCGGCTTGGATGGATGCCGCGTCCGGACTGAACGGGGAGAGGCTCTTGGCGAATTCGTCGGAGTTCACGAATTGGCTGCATCCCAGCATTTCCGGCAGCAGCGCATAGGAGGCCGTGGTTTTCCCGGCTCCGTTACATCCCGATATGACGTATAGCTGTGGCATGGCAATTAATTTTACAGTGTCAGTGTTTCAGGCGCTTGTTTCAGACGTCCTGTTTCTGTCATCCTGTTTCAGACACCAGTTTTCAGGCGCTTATCGCTGACAACATACGAAGATACGGAGAATTTCCGGTTCCGGCAATCGCGCGCGGGGGATTCTTGGTGGCGGGCGGGTGCCCGGGGGGGGG
>OFMQ01000755.1_pt1 | contig 20682 bp, 16 predicted proteins | sample 1541851 | NCBI WGS metagenome assembly OFMQ01 (sample SAMN04209227, study PRJEB22552) | human gut metagenome | biome: gut; material: feces | host: Homo sapiens | place: USA: Oklahoma | reverse complement strand
ACCGCTTCATAAATCCGTCTGGTCGGACTGTCCGTAACCAGATCATAGCTTTCCGCAATCATACGCTGGATTTCCTGCTCCGGAACGGTACCATCCAGAATAATGGTATTCCAATGATCTTTATTCTGATGCCATCCCGGAATGACAGATGCATAGGTACTTCTCCAGAAATCACGCCACTGCGGATCCGCTTTCACATTTAAATTAATGTATCCTTCCCTCTCATAGGTCCATAAAAACGCCTTTTTGCTTCCTTCTACCCTCACAAGCTGCCAGTTATTATCATGAAACGGTGCCTCCTGATAGGTTTTCGGAAAAGACAATGCATATGCCAGCGCCTCTTCCCTTGTTTTCATACACTCCTCCTTACGGTTTTTCCATCATATATCATATATTTTCTGTATATCTGCATGTCGGAAATCCCATACATCCCCAAAACTCTCCGAACCTTCCGTTCCTTTTTTTCAGTGGCTGCCCACACACCGGACAATTTTTTATTTCAATATTCCGCCCGATAGTACCATCCAGCTCCTTTGCCAGCTTTTCAAAAATCTGCTGGTTCATGCGGCAGTCGTTTAATGCACGGTGTGCCCCGGCCGTGGAAATCCCGTAATATTGTGCCAGATCCCCCAGACGATGATGCGAAAGTTCCGGCAGACAGAGCCGTGCCAGTTTCAGTGTGTCAATGTAATCGTTGGTTAGTGTCTGACCGAAATACCGTTCACAATCACGATACAAAAATTTCATATCAAAACGATTGATATTATGTCCTGCCAGCACATCATCTCCGATAAAAGCAAGAAATTGCTGCAATACGGAATCAAACATTGGTGCAAACGCCACCATATCATCCGTGATATGATTTACTGCACTTGCCGCGCTGGGAATCGGTCTGCCCGGATTCACAAGCTGACTGAACTCTTCTGTAACAACGCCGTTTTTTACTTTGACAGCTGAAATTTCAATAACCTCGTCATATTTACTCGAAGTACCGGTTGTCTCAAGATCATAGAGTACATAATCCGGCACATACTGATTAATCATTTTACCTTTTGTATTTCCTAACATCTTTTGTTCCTTTGCCTTTTTAGGATTGTTTCAGGAAAAAACGCAGACTTCCAATCCGAAGTACCGCTCCCTGGGAAGCCGCACCGTTTTCAAAGTTTCTTGCAATTGTTTCCTTTTCCACGCTTAATGTCTTTACAATGTAAAATTCCTTCTTTGCCGCCGTCGGTGCATTGTGCATAAATTGCATCACTTCCTGCAGGTTTCCAGATCCGGCATAATCCTCGCCGAGCACCGTATGGGCATCCTTTTCCTGAAACACATGCGGAATGACCGAATCAATCGCTTTATCGTAATCCGCATTTCCCACATCGATCCGGATGCGCGCCAGACAGCTTCCGTCCCCCGGCTGTTCCACCTGATAATCCAAAAGCTGCAACTGCCCCCACTTCTGATTCACTGCCTCCTGCCATTTTGGAAGGAACTGACCTTTCTGTGAATTCAAGACACTGACAATCATGGAAATTTTTTGTTTATTTGGAAGCTTCATAAGCATACCCAGTCCCGGAATCTTCGGAAGCTTTACCTGATCAATATTTAATTCTGTAATATCTGCTACCAGTCGAAACATTTCTTCTCCTTCATCTTTGGTTATTTTCTATGTTATCATGCTATCACTTTTTTCGTAATTTTTCCACTAAAATAACACTCACAATATTATGCTATAATTTCATTTGGCACCGCCAAACCGGATTCACCAGAAAAGTCAGATCAATACCGTTTTGATGATGATATACAGGTATGTATTTATGATAATCTTGTAATCAATATCACGGAATTGTTAAAATAAAAAAAGTGCTTATTTAAGCACCTTTTTTAGTGGACTAGACGGGAGTCGAACCCGTGTCCGAAATACAATTCCCTGTCCTTCTACGAGCATAGTTTATTATTTAACATTCCCTCTGCCACACGATAACAAACAACCTTGTGGTTTCAGTAGCTTCATGATACGCCCGATGGCTCAAAGCTTTGCCAACGTCGTTTCTCACATAGTCGAAGTCTGGATCCTAAAGTGTGAGTGCTCTAGGTCAGACTGCTGCCATTAGGCAGCGTATGCTAAATTATCTTCAGCGTTTAATTTTAATTTGGCCATTTAACGCATCGCCATACGACTCGCTTCTCCAGCTGCATGTACCCCGTCGAAACCTTTACTAGCCCATATTCAATTTTTTTGCGGGGTACATGCAGCTACGCTCCATGTTCTCCGCTCCGCTTCGGTCCGCCCAAAGCCAAGGTCCACCGGACCTTGTGGGCCCCGTCGAAATCTTTACTAGCCCATATTCATTTTTTGCTAACCAAGATTTCTGATTTTGAAATCTCTCTGTGCCTCTCGCTTTTGATCCTTCTTGGCTATGTCTGCTCTCTTATCATAAAGCTTCTTACCTTTGGCAAGTGCTATCTCTACTTTGACCAGACTCCCCTTAAAGTATACCTCCACCGGCACAATTGTGAAACCCTTTTCCTTCATCTTTGATGAAAGCTTCTCGATTTCCTTCTTGTGGAGCAAAAGCTTTTTAGGTCTGAGTGGATCCTTGTTGAAGATATTTCCCTTCTCATATGGTGTGATATGCATGCCATACAGGATAATCTCACCGTTCTCAATACGGATGAACGACTCCTTTATGCTGCCCTTTCCCATTCGAAGTGACTTCACCTCAGTTCCTGCAAGTGAAATACCGGCTTCGTATTTCTCAAGCAAAAAGTAATCGTGATAGACCTTTTTGTTGTTGGCTATTAATTTCTTTGGTTCCTTAGCCATGTCGGTATCTCCTTTCCTCAAACTGCTTTACAATACTAACACATTTTTTTACAATTGCCAATATCTAAAACGCAAATTATTGTAAACCGCTGGTTCACATTTCTTTTTATTTACACTATATAATAAATTATGACATCTTTTTCAATAAATCTATCGCACAACGACCGACAAATACCAGCTAATCAAATAAGTATTGTTAAATCATAAAAAATTTCGTCATTATTGTCATATTATTCCGCCGGTTTAAAATCAATTGTACGCATAATTTTGTCAGTACTTTCCACAACAACCTTGATTTTTTGTCCAAGCTTGTATCTCTTATTGGTGGCTGAACCGGCTAGCTCATAGGTATCCTCGTAAAACTCATAGAAATCATCTGTCAGGTCTGTCACGCGCACAAGTCCCTCAACTGTATTTGGAAGCTCCACGAAAAAGCCCCACTCCGTGACACCTGATATAACTCCTTCAAAGCATTCACCAATATGATTTGACATGTATTCACATTTTTTAAGCTTGACTGTTTCACGCTCTGCCTCTTCTGCACGTCGTTCGGTCTCACTTGCCTGCTTTGCAACAGCATCGAGTATAGACTCATAGTGCTCCCTGCGGTTATCATTCATCCTGCCGCGGATATTTTCCTTGATGATACGGTGTATCTGCAAATCAGGATATCTGCGGATTGGTGATGTAAAGTGACAATAATAATTTGCCGCCAATCCAAAATGTCCTGTACATGCTGTTGTATATCGTGCCTGTTTCATAGAGCGCAGTGTCAGTCTGCTTATCAGGGATTCTTCATCTGTGCCATCCACCTTCATCAAAAGCTTCTGAAGTTCCTTTGGGTGTACCTCATCAGCTCCAATATGAAGCGTATAGCCAAAATTATTGATAAATGTGGAAAGCTTTGCGATTTTTTCTGAGTCCGGCTTGTCATGTGTTCTGTATACAAAAGGTATTTCCTGCCAGAAATAATCCTCAGCCACAGTTTCATTTGCTATAAGCATAAAATCCTCAATGAGCTTTGTTGCCACATTTCTGTCATACGGCTTTATATCTATCGGATGACCATCTTCATCGAGCACGACTTTAGTCTCCGGAAAATCAAAGTCTATAGAACCTCGTTTCATTCTCTTTTTGCGTAGAATTGCTGCAAGCTCTGCCATTTTTTCAAACATAGGCACAAGCTCCTTATATTCTTCAATCACAGCGGCATCCTTATCTGCAAGAATCTTTTTTACATTTGTGTATGTCATCCTGCGGTTTGTCTTTATAACTGTCTCTGCAATCTTATGATCGATAACTTCACCCTTTTTATTTATTGTCATAATGCATGAAAGAGCCAGCCTGTCACATCCCTCATTCAAGGAGCATATGCCATTTGAAAGTTCTCTTGGAAGCATCGGAATTACTCTGTCTACAAGATAAACCGATGTTCCTCTCTTAAGAGCCTCCACATCAAGGGCACTGTGCTCCTGCACATAATTCGACACATCTGCTATGTGTACTCCAAGTACATAATTGTCGCCATCCATGTATAAAGACACGGCATCATCAAGATCCTTTGCATCCTCTCCGTCTATCGTGACCATCATCCAGTCGCGTAAATCCATCCTGCCGGCCATATCCGCAGGTGTCACATCCTTTGCCACATTCTGCACCTGATGCATGATTTTCTCCGAAAAATCCACCGGCAGATCATAAGCCTTTACTATAGAAAGAATATCCGTACCCGGGTCATCTATATGTCCGATTATTTCAACAACCTTGCCCTCCGGCTTTTTACCCTTTTTACCATAGCTTGTGATTTCAACCACTACCTTATGACCCGACATAGCACCCTTTGAGCGTTCCTTTGGTATGAAAATATCTGTGCCAAATCTGGTATTGTCAGGCACTGCAAAACCAAAATTATCACTCGCCTCATAGGTGCAGACTACCTGCTTCATGCCTCGCTCTATGACGGAAACAACCTTTCCCTCCTTGCGGCGTCCTGTTGTGACAGGTGAGATTGTAATCTCAACAGTGTCCATGTGCATCGCACCATTTACATACTCTGCAGGGATAAAAATATCATCAGGCTCTCCCTCCACAGTGACAAATCCAAATCCCCTTTGATGCGCTGTGAATACGCCGACTGTCTTTTTGATTTCCGACTTTGAGTATTTCCCGCGCTTTGAGAGTGTTATCCTTCCCTCTGCCTGCAAATCCAAAAGAATCTGTTCAAGCTGCGGTCTGTCCTCTTTTTTTACTCCGAGTACTATGCAAAGTTCCTTGATTTTCATCGGAACATACATGTCATCACACATAAAGTCATAGACCATCTTTTTTCGTGTTTCATATTTATCTATATTACTCATTATCTCTCCTTTTCGTTGCCCCATATGATTTCAAATGCACAGGCTTTAAATAAAATTTCCACCATTGACATTTTCATCCTATGAATGTTGATTTTATATCACATCAACCTTCAACGAAAACCTCGAATTTCATCATCTGGATGTTGATGCGATAAAAAAGACTGCCGATTTCTCGACAGTCTAAGTATTTACCATATTCCCATATTTAAGACAATTGATATAATAAAGAAAAGAACAACACATACAATTGTTGCTTTAACCAGACGTCCTTCCTTTGAACGTCCCTTGTTCTTGCCCCAATATGTATCAGCAACTCCGGCGATAGTGCCAAGTCCTGCTGACTTACCCTCCTGGAAAAGGATAACTATAGTAATTACTAAACTGACGATTATAAATAATACCGATAAAACAATTTTTAAAGTTGCCACGATAAGACCTCCTAATTTCAATTCTAAATAACAGAACTAATATACTACGTTTTTATTGCACAGTCAAGAGTTTTATATTGTATGTAACGGATTTTACATTTCATGCAATGGATTTTATTAGTTTAAAGCAGTAAATGTATAACTATTTTTCACTGTCATCTGTTGTCCCAATCATTGATGTACAGTTCGGACATCTTGTTGCCGCAATGGCAATCTTGCTCTTGCAGTATGGACACTCCTTTGTGTCCGGCTCTTTTTCCTCTTTGTGTCCAAATCTCTCTCCTGCTGCATTCATAGCCTTTACTATGCAAAATACGATGAGTGCCATGATAAGGAAATTGACTACTGCGGTAAGAAACTTTCCATAATACAATGTAGCTTCTCCAAAGAGCTTTACCGAAAGCTGGTCAAAATTCATGCCGCCAAACACTCCAAGTATAGGGTTTATAATGTCATTGACCAAGGATGTGACTATGCTGGTAAATGCACCACCTATGATGATACCAACTGCCATATCCATGACATTCCCTCTGCTGATAAACTTTTTGAATTCATTAAAAAAATTTTTCATCACTAGTATCCTTTCTTTTTACTCTCTTTTTTTGATAATCTAAACCATTTTTTAATATTATACATTTTTCCATTTTATTTTACAAGAAAATACATTATGATATTATCATACCTTTTGCTTAGTGCATGCGAAAAGGTATGGGATGAGATATACAGCTTTCGAGGAAAATGATACTTGACGGATATATAAAACCCCAGCATATAAACCTTGAAACAGATTTATATGCCGGGGCTTTTCATTTAGATAAATATGTTAACACAAGCAAATTATCGTTATCTATACTTTCGATATTATACGTTAATCTCTGCCTTTACTCCACTCTCATCCTTATGCGCTTCAAGCACCGGATTAACTACATCACGCAGATATACATCTACCTGACGAGGCGCACGTCCCACATAAAGCTCAGGCTTAAGGTTCTTTTCGATATCAGCCTTTGTCAGTCCAAATGCAGGGTCTGCAGCGATTAAGTCTACGAGGTTATTCTCTTTTCCCTCTTCCTTTACTGTCTTTCCTGCCTGCATTGAGAGCTGTCTGATCTTCTCATGGAGCTCCTGACGATTTCCGCCGTTCTTTACAGCATCCATCATGATGTTCTCTGTTGCCATGAATGGTATCTCTGCCATAAAGTGCTTTTCAATAACCTTTGGATATACTACCAGTCCATCCACCACATTGAGGCAGAGGTCAAGTATTCCGTCTATTGCAAGAAAGCCCTCAGGTATTGAAAGACGCTTGTTTGCTGAATCGTCAAGTGTTCTCTCAAACCACTGTGTAGCCGAGGTAATTGCAGGATTCATTACATCTGCAAGAACATATCTTGAAAGAGATGCTATTCTCTCACTTCTCATAGGATTTCTCTTATATGCCATGGCTGATGAGCCAATCTGGTTCTTCTCAAACGGCTCCTCTACTTCCTTAAGATGCTGGAGCAATCTGATATCGTTTGACATCTTTGTAGCTGATGCAGCAATGCCTGCGAGCACATTTACTACTCTCGTATCTACCTTACGGGAATATGTCTGGCCAGACACCGGATAACAATCCTTAAAGCCCATCTTCTTTGCGATCATTGGATCTATCTTGTCTATTGTCTCATTGTCTCCGTTGAAGAGCTCAAGGAAGCTGGCCTGTGTTCCTGTAGTGCCCTTTGAGCCAAGGAGCTTTAATGTGCCCTGCACATACTCTAAATCCTCGAGATCCAGCATAAACTCATTCAGCCACAGTGTGGCACGCTTTCCAACTGTTGTCGGCTGTGCCGGCTGGAAATGTGTAAATGCAAGAGTTGGCTGATTCTTATACTTATCAGCAAAGTTTGCAAGCTCTGCAATAACACTTATTAGCTTTTTGTGAACAAGCTTTAATGCTTCATTCATGATGATAATATCTGTATTGTCACCTACATAGCATGAGGTTGCTCCAAGATGTATAATTCCTGCTGCCTTAGGGCACTGCTGTCCATATGCATAGACATGGCTCATTACATCGTGACGCACAAGCTTCTCACGCTCCTTTGCCACATCATAATTGATGTCATCCACATGTGCCTTTAATTCATCAATCTGTTCCTGTGTGATAACCGGTTTGCCATCCTGTGAAAGCCCAAGCTCCATCTCAGTCTCTGCAAGAGCAATCCAGAGCTTTCTCCAAGTGGTAAATTTCATATCCTGCGAAAAAATATACTGCATCTCTTTGCTGGCATAGCGCTCAGAAAGAGGACTTGTGTATCTGTCTGTACTCATATTCTCTCCTTTATTAGCGATTAAGCATTTTTCTCTCGAGGTCTATTTCTTTGTCAAAATACTCGCCTCTGATATCATCCTTCGGTGGCTCCATCGGATATTTTCCTGTGAAACAGCCCATGCAGATTGGCAGTCCCTCTACCATCTCATGAAGTCTGTCAATTCCAAGGTAGCCTAAAGAATCTGCACCTATAATCTGTCTGATATCATCAATAGTCCTGTTGTAAGCGATAAGCTGCTCTCTTGCAGGAATATCTGTACCGAAATAGCAAGGCCATAAGAATGGCGGTGAACTGATGCGCACATGCACCTCTGTGGCACCCGCCTCTCTTAACATACGCACTATTCTGTCTGAGGTTGTTCCTCGCACAATTGAATCATCAATCATAACAACTCTCTTGCCCTTAACAGCCTCCTTTAATACATTGAGCTTTATCTGCACACTTGATTCACGGCTTGACTGCTTAGGCTTGATAAATGTCCTGCCGACATAACCGTTCTTGACAAATGCTGTGCCATATGGAATGCCCGACTCAAGTGAATAACCAAGAGCAGCGGCATTTCCTGATTCCGGTACTCCTGTCACGATATCAGCCTCAACCGGTGAATCCATTGCAAGGAATCTGCCAGCCTTGATACGGCTGCCATACACGCTTACTCCGTCAATATGGCTGTCAGGTCTTGCGAAATAAATGTATTCAAACACGCATCTGGCCTGTTTTTCAGGGGCAAGTGCCATAGTCATATCAGACTCAATGCCCTTTTCAGGAGTGATGGTGATAACCTCTCCCGGCTCTACATCCCTGACAAACTCTGCACCGATTGTATCAAGCGCACAGGTCTCAGATGTAACGATATATGCATTGTCTCTCTTTCCTATGCAAAGAGGCTTAAAACCAAATGGGTCTCTGGCTGCAATAAGCTTTCTCGGGCTCTCGACAACAAGCGCGTAGGCTCCCTTAAGCTTCTGGCAGGCACGTCTGACCGCCTCCTCCGCTGTTTTTGAGTTAAGACGCTCTCTGGCGATATGATAAGCTATAACCTCAGAATCGATTGTGGTCTGGAAAATAGCTCCTGTATACTCAAGCTCCTTGCGAAGCTCCTTTGCATTTATGAGGTTTCCGTTGTGTGCCATGGCAAGTGTGCCCTTGACATAATTTAATACGAGCGGCTGTGCATTCTCACGTGTTGATGAGCCTGCTGTTGAATAGCGCACATGTCCCACTCCGATATCGCCCTTCATAGGCTCTAAGATATCAGGAGTAAATACCTCATTTACAAGGCCCATACCCTTGTGTGTTGTCACCTTTCCCTTTGGTCCGTGTGTATCACTCACTGCAATACCACAGCTTTCCTGTCCTCTGTGCTGAAGTGCAAAAAGACCATAATAGATAGTGGATGAGACATCTCCTCCATCAAAATCATACATGCCGAACACACCACACTCCTCATGAAGCTCATCAAATACATGGTTATGCTCGTCAATATCAGAACACCTTTTTAATTTTGTACCGGTATGACTTTTTGTATCTATACAAGTATTTATATACTGATTTATGTTATTGTCCTGGTTCATAATATCTCCGTTTATAATTGCGAAATAGTAACGCGGAATAAATAATATATTAGCGGCTGAATTTGCTTCCTGTAAGAAGCTCAAATGCCTCTTTATATTTCTCTACAGTCTTCACAACAACCTCATCAGGTAAAAGAAGGTCATTGTCCGGATTTGCCTTGAGCCAGTCTCTTACATACTGCTTGTCAAATGAAGGCTGTCCCTGTCCAGGCTTATATCCATCAAGTGGCCAGAAGCGTGAGCTGTCAGGTGTGAGCATCTCATCGGCAAGCACTACCTCACCCTGCTCATTTAAGCCAAACTCAAACTTGGTATCTGCGATGATGATGCCCTTTGTAAGAGCATACTCTGCACATTTCTTGTAAAGAGCAATTGTATAATCGCGAATCTTCTCTGCGTACTCTCTGCCCTTCTCAGGATAAATCTTCTCTAATACTTCTACTGATTTTTCGAATGAGATATTCTCATCATGATCTCCAAGATCAGCCTTGGTAGATGGTGTATAAATAGGCTCAGGGAGCTTATCAGACTCAACAAGTCCCTCCGGAAGTCTGATTCCGCAGACTGTACCGTTCTCCTGGTAGCTTGCCCATCCGCTTCCTGTGATATATCCACGAACTATACACTCGATTGGAAGCATCTCAAGCTTCTTGCAGAGCATGCTGTTTCCGTTGAACCTGTCCTGACCGAAGAACTCCGGCATATCCTTTGCGTCTACTGAAATCATATGGTTAGGAACGACATCCTTTGTGAATTCAAACCAGAACTTAGACATCTGTGTGAGGATGGCTCCCTTGTCTGTAATTTTATTCTTTAAAATATGGTCAAAAGCGGAAATACGATCTGTTGCGACCATAATAAGACTGTCCCCGTTATCATATACTTCTCTTACTTTTCCTTCTTTGAATGGTTTAAATTCCTGCATGATTGTCCTCCATCTTATGTGTAATTTATTTTACAAATCAAATGCTACCTTTAAATTATATACCAGCTCAATTTGTAAAGTCAACGTATATTATAAGTTTTTTTAAATAATTTTATGTCACTTATAAGTATTCCTTATGTTTATTATTACATCTTTAATATATCAAAACAAAAGCTCCGGTTCAAACCCTTTGTCTGCGCCGGAGCTTATATAATACAAATTTTATTTAACGATAAGTGACTTTCCTGTCATCTCTTTTGGCTGTGGAAGTCCCATAATCTCAAGCAGTGTTGGAGCGATATCTGCAAGACATCCGCCCTCACGAAGCTTGTAAGAAGGGTCAGCGTTTACAAGAATGAAAGGAACAGGATTGGTTGTATGAGCTGTATGAGGTTTTCCTGTCTCATAATCAATCATCTTCTCTGCGTTTCCGTGGTCAGCACAGATGAATAATACTCCATCCACATCCTTGATTGCCTGAACTGCATCACCTACGAGTGAATCAACTCTCTCAACAGCCTTTACAGCAGCCGGAATCACACCTGTATGTCCAACCATGTCAGGGTTAGCAAAGTTGATGATAATAACATCATACTTGTCTGACTTGATAGCCTCAACAAGATCCATTCCAACCTCAGGAGCGCTCATCTCAGGCTTTAAGTCATATGTTGCAACGTCCTTAGGACTGTTTACAAGAAGACGTGCCTCATCGATATTCGGCTCTTCTACTCCACCATTAAAGAAAAAGGTTACGTGTGCATACTTCTCTGTCTCTGCGAGACGAAGCTGTTTCTTGCCATTTGCTGCAAGATACTCACCAAATGTATTCTGGATTTCTTCCTTCTCAAAAGCGATAAGCTTGTTAGGAATTGACTCGTCATAATCCTTGAAGCATACAAATGTTGTCTTAAGGAATGGGCGCTCAAAGCCGGTAAACTTATCATCGCAAAATGCTCTTGTCATCTCACGAGCACGGTCAGGACGGAAGTTGAAGAAGATAACAGAATCATTGTCCTTTACAACAGATACCGGTGTGCCATCCTCGTTTGTGATAACTGTAGGAAGCACGAACTCATCTGTAACATCGTTTGCGTATGACTCCTCCATAGCCTTTACAGGGCATGTAGCTTTTACGCCTTCACCCTTAGTGAGTGAATCATAAGCCTTCTGCACACGATCCCAGTTGTTATCTCTGTCCATTGCATAGTAACGTCCCGAAAGAGATGCAATCTTTCCTACACCGATTTCCTTCATCTTGGCGAGAAGCTGCTCGATATAGTCCTTGCCTGATGCAGGAGGTGTATCACGGCCATCAAGGAAGGCGTGTACATATACTCTGTCAAAATTCTCTTTCTTGCAAAGCTCAAGAAGTCCGTAAAGATGCTCGATATGGCTGTGAACTCCACCATCTGAAAGAAGTCCCCAAAGATGCAGATCGGAGTCATTCTTCTTGCAGTTTTCGATTGCAGAAAGTAATACCTTGTTCTTGAAGAAATCACCATCAGCAATTGCCTTTGTGATTCTTGTAAGATCCTGATATATGATACGGCCTGCGCCGATATTCATATGTCCTACCTCAGAGTTTCCCATCTGTCCGTCAGGAAGTCCAACTGCAAGACCTGAAGCTGCGCCCTTTACAAAAGGACACTCTGCCATCAATTTATCCATAACAGGGGTATTTGCCATAGCTATGGCATTTCCCTCTTTGTGGTCACTTAAGCCGTAACCATCAAGTACCATTAATACTACCGGTTTCTTACTCATTTATATTTCCTCTATTCTTCATATGAGGCTTGAAAATGCTCTATTACAGTGACATATGCAAGCCCGCAAAAAATTTCATTACATAATAAATGCCACTAAATGCAGCTAAGCTGGTGAATTTAGTGACATTTAGTTATTGTGATTGTCAAATCAAATATTAAATTATGATTTAATAATTACTTGTAGTTTACGATCTTTCCAAAATCAGCCTTGAGTGAAGCGCCACCAACTAATCCACCGTCGATGTCAGGCTTTGCAAAAAGCTCTGCTGCATTTCCTGCATTTACAGATCCGCCGTACTGGATACGAACTGAATCTGCTGTAGCCTGATCATAGATCTCAGCTACGCACTCACGGATTGCACCGCAGACCTCCTGAGCCTGGTCAGAAGTAGCTGTCTTTCCTGTTCCAATTGCCCAGATTGGCTCGTAAGCGATAACCATGTTTGCAACATCTGATGCAGCAACACCTGCGAGATCTGACTTAATCTGAAGTCTGATCCAATCAAGTGTAACACCGCTCTCTCTCTGCTCAAGTGTCTCACCACAGCAAAGGATTGGTGTAAGTCCAGCCTCGATAGCCTTCTTTACCTTCTTGTTGAGAAGTGCGTCATCCTCTTTGAAGTAATCTCTTCTCTCTGAATGTCCGATGATAACATACTTAACACCTGCATCAAGAAGCATCTCTGCTGAGATTTCTCCTGTGTAAGCACCCTTCTCCTCGAAGTACATATTCTCTGCTCCAACAGCAACATTTGTACCCTTTAATGCTTCTACAACAGGTACGATGTCGATTGCAGGTACACAGTAAACAACTTCAACATCATCTGAAACTACGAGTGGTTTTAACTCTTCTACTAATTTAACAGCCTGGCTTGGAGTCATGTTCATCTTCCAGTTGCCGGCTACAATTTTCTTTCTTGCCATTTTATATCTCCTTGTATTTGTATACAAATATTTATTGTGGTAGTTCTTTTCGCTAAGTTCAACCTTCGCCTACAGCTCGGTTTCACTAATCTCAAAGAACAGCCTCGCACTAAATTCAATCATCGCTTGCGGCTCGATTTCATCAAGTTGCTTTCGGCTTATTTATCATCAGCACAAGCTACGCCAGGAAGCTCCTTACCCTCAAGGAACTCAAGGGAAGCACCGCCACCTGTTGAGATGTGGCTCATCTTGTCGCCAAGTCCCATCTGGTTAACTGCTGCAGCTGAATCTCCACCACCGATGATTGTGATAGCATCTGATTTAGCAAGTGCCTCTGCTACTGCAAGTGTACCTGCTGCAAGTGTTGGGTTCTCAAATACACCCATTGGTCCGTTCCATACAACAGTCTTAGCTGATGCAACAGCGTCAGCGAAAAGCTCACGTGTCTTAGGTCCGATATCACAGCCCTCACGGTCTGCAGGCATCTTGTCATAATCATATGTCTCTGTCTCTACAGGAGCATCAATTGGATTTGGGAAATCCTTGATTGTAACTGCATCAACAGGAAGAAGAATCTTCTTTCCAAGTTTCTCTGCTTTTGCAAGCATCTCTTTACAGTAATCAATCTTTGTCTCATCAAGCATTGAGATACCAATCTCATAGCCCTGGGCTTTAAGGAATGTGTATGCCATTCCACCACCGATGATAAGTGTATCAGCCTTCTCGAGGAGGTTGTCGATAACATTGAGCTTGTCAGCTACTTTAGCTCCGCCAAGAATAGCTACGAAAGGACGTACAGGATTCTCTACTGCCTTGCCAAGGAAGTCAATTTCCTTCTGCATAAGGTATCCAACAACATTCTCTCCACCCTTAGCTGTGATGAACTTTGTAACACCTGCTACAGAAGCATGTGCTCTGTGAGCAGAACCGAAAGCGTCACATACATATACATCAGCAAGGTCAGCAAGCTCTTTTGCGAATGCATCTCCGGCTTCCTGTGGCTTTGTCTCCTCTTTGCCTCTGAAACGTGTATTCTGAAGAAGAACTACATCTCCCTCTTTCATCTCTGAAACAGCCTTTGTTGCAGCCTCTCCTGTTACGTTGTAGTCAGCTACAAATGTAACCTTCTGTCCAAGCTTAGCCTCAAGAGCTGCAGCTACAGGAGCAAGTGACTCACCCTCGTTTGGTCCGTTTTTAACTTTTCCAAGGTGTGAGCAAAGGATAACCTTTCCACCGTCCTTGATTAATTTCTGGATTGTTGGAAGAGCTCCGTTGATACGGTTCTCATCTGTGATTTTTCCGTCCTTAAGTGGCACGTTGAAGTCACATCTAACGAGAACTCTCTTGCCTTTTACGTTGATATCATCAATTGATTTCTTGTTTAATGACATAATATGTCCTCCCTTATTTCAAGGCATAAGCCATGTGGCCACGCCATATTGTACATATTAAAAAATATAATTAATTCTACAATTCACAGATATTCAAAAGAAATAGCCATGCTTTAAAAAAGAGGCGCGGTTCAATTAAGACCGCGCCCCTTGAGTAGTCTTGAGATATACTGTTCTTGTGGGTACAAGAATTAAGCTAACTCTGAGAAGTACTTGATTGTACGAACCATCTGAGATGTGTAGCTGTTCTCGTTATCATACCAAGAAACAACCTGTACCTCGTACAGATCATCAGAAACCTGGTTAACCATTGTCTGTGTTGCATCGAATAATGAACCAAATCTCATTCCAACGATATCTGAAGATACGATCTCATCCTCGTTGTAACCGAATGACTCGTTAGCTGCTGCCTTCATAGCTGCGTTGATATCCTCTTTTGTAACGCCTGCTTTCTTAACAACTGCTGTAAGGATTGTTGTAGATCCTGTTGGTGTAGGAACACGCTGTGCAGATCCGATTAACTTTCCGTTTAACTCTGGGATAACAAGGCCGATTGCCTTAGCTGCTCCTGTTGAGTTAGGAACGATATTAACTGCTGCTGCACGTGAACGACGAAGGTCTCCCTTTCTCTGTGGTCCGTCAAGAGTCATCTGATCTCCTGTGTAAGCATGGATTGTTACCATGATACCAGACTGGATTGGAGCGTACTTGTTAAGTGCATCTGCCATTGGAGCTAAGCAGTTTGTTGTACAAGAAGCTGCTGAGATGATTGTATCAGAAGCCTTAAGTGTCTCATGGTTTGTATTGTAAACGATTGTAGGAAGGTCATTTCCTGCTGGTGCAGAGATAACTACCTTACGAGCTCCAGCATTGATATGAGCCTGAGCCTTCTCTTTTGATGTATAGAATCCAGAGCACTCAAGTACAACGTCAACCTTTAACTCTCCCCATGGGCAATTGTTTGCATCTGGGAATGCGTAAATTTTGATTTCCTTACCACAAACTGTGATAGAATCATCGCTTGCAGAAACCTCATCTGCATGCTCGTATTTACCCTGTGATGAATCATACTTTAATAAGTGTGCTAACATTTTTGGGCTTGTTAAGTCGTTGATAGCTACTACCTCGTATCCCTCAGCTCCAAACATCTGTCTGAAAGCAAGACGTCCGATACGACCAAATCCGTTGATTGCTACTCTTACTGCCATTTTAATTCCTCCTAGAATTGTAAAAAGTATTTTTAGGGACATGCCCTAAGATGCTTTTATTATAGCGAATAATTCTCAAAGGTTCAAGTACTTTATTTGCGTTTGTTAAAATTTTCACTAAATATTTTCATTTACACACATTTTTTATCATTCTTCACAATTTTTCTTTTTAGATATTGCACTTTATTATAATCTCGGCTACACTTAATTAATTGCTGTAATTCGCACTTTCCGGCAGCCAGCAGCAGACAATTATAAATCATGTAACTTATAAAGTTTTTTAACAATAATACATCAGTTTTACGGAGGTATTTATATGTGGGATCAACACATGCACTGCATGTTTTCGGGTGACAGCGATGCCGACCCGGTATTGATGATAAAATCAGCAATCAACAAAGGGCTGGACGGCATCTGCTTTACAGACCATCTGGACTATGACTATAAAGATGAGCCCGGGCTTTTCGACCTTGATATAGCAGCATATGAAAAGCGCATCAAAAGACTTGCAATTGTTCTTAAAGAAAAGGGCTGCCCGGTAAATATCCACTGGGGCATTGAAATCGGTTTACAGCCTCATATTACAGACAAAAATAATGGGGTCACCAAAAAATATCCGTTTGACCTCGTGATCGGCTCAAGCCATGTAGTAAACGGCATTGACCCATACTACCCTGCATTTTACAAAGGTAAGACAGAGCACGAAGCCTATACTGAATACTTTGAATCGATACTTGACAATCTGCACAGCGGAGCGGATTTTGATGTGTACGGTCACATCGACTACGTGGTCAGATACGGTCCTGACAAAAATAAATACTATTCATATGAAAAGTATGCCGACATAATTGATGCTATTTTAAAAGAGATTATCTCACAGGGAAAAGGCATCGAGCTCAATACCGCCGGCTTTAAATACGGGCTTGGCCACCCAAATCCGACTGAGGCGGTGTTAAAGCGCTATCATGAGCTTGGTGGGGAAATAATCACAGTCGGAGCAGATGCCCACAAGCCGGAGCATGTCGCGTACGATTTTGACAAGGTTTCAAATATCCTCAAGGATGCCGGGTTTATGTACTATACAGTATTTGAAAACCGCGTTCCTGCTTTCATCAAATTATAGTCCAGCCTTAAAGGCTTACGTTGTCATTCTATCTAACTATTAAACCTCACATGCATTCGCAAATGTCAAAAATAGGAGCCACCTGATCTACATTTTACATCAAGTGGCTCCTAAAACATTGGTTCCGTAAGCTTCACTGTATAACCTCCAAGCTCCGCTTTCGCTATATGAATTTATTTTGGCATTTCCATATTGCTTTGCTATAAATATGATTCTGTTTATGACAGGATTCTTATTCTTTTAGCTTAGCTATGGACCTCTACCCTTCTTCATAAAATCACTCCTTTTGGTTACATTATCTATGTAAACTCTTATGAGAGATTCTATCTTTCACTTTTAATCTACAAGAACTTTTTCAACGATATTATTTATTTGCTAATATATCTGTGCGATTACTGCTCTTCGGCTCGCCCTACAGATTTAAATATTCCGTTCAATCATCCTTATAGTACTTTGACTTAAATTATGTAATCCCCATTGGACTGTACCTCCTGTGTTTTATTTTGTTCCTTTCGTATCTCTTTTTGTTGATTTAAGATTACACCAATTTTGCCTATTTGTCAATATATTTTTTGATAATTTTTATTTTTATTTTAAATTGTCTGATATTTTATATATTTTTTGTTTTGTTTACACATTTCTTACAATTGAATCATATGATTAAAGGGGCAAAAGGTATCATCGATGCATGCTTGCATGCAATCCGATGTATAGCTTAGTGCCCCGCATGAAGCGTTTTGTCAAGTGCTTTTTTGAGTTATTGACGCAAATTATCGTGAAAGTGCGAAAGTGCAAAGCGCAAAGGGTCTGCGTTTTGCACTTTCAGCTTGCGGGTTCGGGTGGCTGCTTCTTCTTGATGAAGTTGTACCATTGACCGCCGACACGCCTTGCGCCTAAAATGCCGCCCATGTTGCGCTTGGCGTTCTGTACCGTCCTTTCGGATATTCCGGCTTCGGCTGCGGCTTTTACAATGTCCTCGCTGGCAAGCTCTTTCCCGTCTGCAAGCAGGTCAAGTATCAGCCTTTCAGCCTGTTCGGTTTTGGTGGCGTTGTTGCCGCCCGCGCCGGACAGCAGCTCGTCGGCGGTGATGTCGTATTCGCCTATCCACGAAAAGCCCGTTTCCGGGTCAAGGCAAAAGGCAACGGGCTTGCCCTCCGGCGCAAGGGAAGATTTGTCATGGACGATAACGCGCACATTCGGTTCTCGCTTCACGCGCCCGATCAGCAGGACGCTCCTTGCTGCGGCGCGGAAGTCGATAGAACCTAAGCCCCGGTATGCGCTCTGCCCTCCGGCAGCTTTGTTGAGATGTCCGATAAGGATAACGGCGCACCCGGTACGCTCGGCAACATCGGCAAGGCGGCGGAACATGGGGCGCACTTCGTTTGCCCGGTTCATGTCGGTTTTTTCGCCCATGTACGCCTGTATGGGGTCAAGGATAATCAGACGCGCTCCGTTCTGCGTGATTGCCTTTTCTATGCGCTCATCGGAGAGGGTAAGCTCCCGCTTGGCTTCATCAATCACAAGCACCCGGTCAAGGTCTGCGGCGGCTTCTATCAAGCGGGGCTTCAAAGACAAACAACCTTTCGTCCTCGCCACGGTAGCAGAAGTTAAAGGCTTTGTCGCTGCCTTTCACATCAAGCCGGAAGCTCCCGGCTGTGCCGCGCTGGTGGGCGTAGCGTGGTACTCCGTCCTCATCCCGCCCTACGAATACGGCGTTATGGTGGGCGGCTTCCTCGTAAATATCCCCGGTGGAAAAGAAAAAGCCCGTCACATCTTCATCAATGCGGCGGGCTGCTGTGAGGTAGTTCCTCGCTATGCGGTTGTCGGTGCTGCGGGGTGGCAGTCGGAAGTCGGATAGGGGCGCGGGGCTTGGTCTGTCCGGCGGCGGGGCGGCTCCTTTTTCGCCTGTCAGCAGTTCAACGGCTTCGGTGAAGCTCTTGCCGAAAAACTCCATGACAAAATCAACGGGGCCGCCGCCTTTGCTTTGGCTGTGCCTGTACCATTTGTTTCCCCGGATAGTCAAGCTGTCGTGCCGCTTCCAGCGGTATTCATTTCCGGCACGGGTAAGCTGCTCGCCCTGTGATTGCAGGAAAGAAACAAGGTCGGCTTGGTTGGCGCGGTCTATCTGTTCTTGGGTGTAATACATGGCTGATACCTCTCTTTCTGTGGTTGAATTGTTCATAGTTTTGATGTAGAATGAAACCGAAAAATCGGAAGTTAGTGAGGTGCTGGATTGTGAATGAAAGAGAAAAAAATATTCACTTATGGTTTGAAATGTGGCTTACAAAACAGGATTTAGGTATTGATAATATTTTTGCAGAAGATGTAATTTATACTGAAAGTTGGGGTCCAAAATATAATAACCGTCAAATCGTAAAACACTGGTTTCAGGAATGGAATACTCGTGGCAAAGTCGTTGCTTGGGAAATCAAACAATTTTTCCACAAAGGAAATCAGACGATTGTGGAGTGGTATTTCAAAAATGAAATGAACAATGGGAGCATAGAGGAATTTGATGGAATTTCCCTGGTTGAATGGACAAAGGATAATAAAATAAAATCATTGAAAGAGTTTGGCTGCAATTTGAATAATTATAATCCTTATGAGCATAGTGACCTGCCCGAATTTAGGGACGAAAGAGCAAGTTGGTTTTAATATTAGGAATCAATAGCGTCCATTTTATCGGAAAACATTTAGGACGGACAGGCAAAGTAGCTTGCCCGTCCTTTTCTTTATCGCTCCTGTTTCTGCCGCTTGGTGCGGCTCTGCGTCTGCTCCGGTTGGTCGGCGCGGAGTGCAATATCCACGCATTTGCGGATTTTTTGAAGCTCGGCAACCTCGGCGCGGGTATCTTTCAGTTTGGTATAATCGCTGTCCCTCTGTGTTTTGAGGTCAGCATATTCCTGTTCCCATTCCGCAATAGGCAAGGTCTTTGTTCCTTTCGGCAGATTTGCATGGAGATAGCGGTTTGCCGCGTCCCATAGGGTAAGCTCGGCGCGGCGGGCTTCCGCAAACTTCTCCTGTTTTCCTTTCCAGCGGATTTGCCGATACTCGTCCTGTATGGGCTTGTAGGTTTGATAATTTCTGCCGTACTCCATGAGTTTTTGCAGTTCTTTCATGCGCTGCTCGGCGGTTTTCATTCCCTCCCGGATTGAATAGGCTCTATCACTGACAGAGGAAAGAGAAGCGTCCAGCTCATCAAGATTAGAGATACCATGCTCGGAAAGATAGTTGACCGCCGCCGCTATGGTTTTCAGTTCATCGGCTGTGTGCTGTTGTTGCCAACGCTGCGAATACTTCCGGCTCTTTTCTCTCTGAACGCTCAAATACTTCATCAGCAGATTTGCAAGGTTGGGAGATTGCGGCGGCTGTTCCGGGGCGGTTTCCCGCGCTTTGAACAGGTCGGCAATCCATTCCTTGAGCTTGCCAATCTGCGCCCGGATTTCCCGGATAAGGCGGTTTGTCTTTTGAATACTGCGGTTCAGTTCGCCTTTCTCGGTGGCGATACCTTTCTTCTCCATCTGGCAAGCCGCCACGCCCATGTGGACGGTGGGTATCTCGTCAATGCCGCGCTCGGCGTTGCTGCGGTGGTCGATACGCTCCGGGCTTCCGTTCCTCTCCAAAAAGTCGTTGGTATAGTCAGCCCATGCCTTGCGCCACAAGAAGGTGTTGTCCTTGTCGTTCCAGCCTGTAAGGTCAATTTTGTGCGTCTTGTATCTGCCGCTTGGCAAGCGGATACGCTCACCGTTTTCATCAAGGTCATATTCCTTTTTGGATTTCGCCGCCCATGCTCCGCGCTCGTCAAGTGGTCGCATAGTCAGCATGATATGACAATGGGGGTTGCCGC
>OFMQ01000752.1_pt1 | contig 20829 bp, 17 predicted proteins | sample 1541851 | NCBI WGS metagenome assembly OFMQ01 (sample SAMN04209227, study PRJEB22552) | human gut metagenome | biome: gut; material: feces | host: Homo sapiens | place: USA: Oklahoma | reverse complement strand
TTTTCGAGTTGTCAATCTACAGATTTTTTCGATTTGGTAACATTAGAACGTTCCCTAATTTGGGGAATGCCTCGGCTTTCCCTTAGGAGGGATCCGTTATATCCGTTTAACTAAAGGAACATACTGTATTTTCGTCTCAAAGTACCTCGGAAACAACTTTTATTCTATCATAAAATCAAGCGATTCTCAATAGCAAAATTCATAGCATTTTACGATAGCATTTTCATGCACATTTTCATGTGCTTTCAGATGATAAATTCACCCTTTTATGTCACAAAATATGAGAAATACATTGAAATAATTCTGCTTTCCAGAAGTGTATTTATAATTTAATATTTATTATACTTGAATAAATCCGAAACAGCAAGAAACATGAAAAATGTAAGTATTCAAAAAGAAAATCTGAAAAAGAACTTATGAGGAGAAAAAAGAATGAAGAACAAAAGTAGAAAAAAGAAAGGTGCTGTTCCCAAGATCAATCCTTTGAAAGTACTCACTTCCATTCCAGGATTGATAAAAGGAGTTATAGGAATTATAGTGATCGTTCTGATCGTATTTGTTATAAAAAAAGGATTTTTTGATTCAAAAGAAGGAGAGGTAACAACGATCAGTCAGTCATCGATTGAAAAAATTTTAGATATCAGTGAACTGTCTACACTTGAGTATACGTATAATGCGGTAGCAGCCGGTTATGATGAAGACGGAAAGACGCTTCTTTATCATGTGGCATATGAGGGAACTGTGAGTGCGGGAATTGATTTTGATAAACTGAAAGTGAAAGTGAATCCGGATAAAAAGGAAATAAGGATTACTGTTCCAGAGGCAAAAATTCTGGACTGTAGTGTCAATGAAGGGTCATTGAAATATATTTTCGAGAAAGATGAATATAATACTGCAACAATTTCTGCTGATGCGTACAAAGTCAGCAAAGAAGATCTGAAAAAGAAAGCAAATGAAGAAACCCGGATTACGGAGCTTGCAAAAGAAAATGCGATTTCTGCAATTTCCGGTCTGATTGAACCATGGGTTGATCAGGTGGATGATGAATATACAGTTATAATTAAGTGAGGTGGATACAAATGAAAAAGAAGATCATAACCCTTTCCCTGATCGGAATCCTGCTGATCAGTCTGTTAAGTGGATGCGGAAAATCAGAAGACAAAGAGGCAGCAAAAAGTACAGAGCCGGATATTATGCAGGTCCGTTCCATCTGTAAACTTGCAACAGTAGAATGTTATTATCATAATGTGGCAAAATCCGAAAAGCCGGCAGGTACGGGAATCTGGCATTTTGGGGAAAAGGACCGGCAATTCTGGATTGAATATACCGGAACGGTGAAACTTGGCATTGATATGTCGAAAGTGCAGATGAAAGTAAATGGAACCGATGTAACGGTCACAATTCCTGAAGCTGAAGTACAACAGGTAAATGTAGATGATGATTCGTATAATTCTGACTCCTATATTTTCAGTGAAGACGGGATTAATAAAAATGAAATTACTGCGGAAGATGCAACCGGTGCGGTAGAAAATGCAAGAAATGAAATGATAAAAACAGCAGAAGAGAATACAGCACTTCTTGTAAATGCACAGGAGCGGGCAAAAAAGATGATTGAGAATTATATCATGCAGCTTGGAGAAACGACGGGAACAGAATATCAGATCACATGGAAATATGAATGAGAATCTGAAAAAACAGTCAGTAAAAAATAGAAAATATGAAAATAAAAAGGTGGCGGAGATCAGCGGAGATTTCCGTCACCTTTTTGCATAAGTTGATGTCGGGGTCAAAAGCCCCCGACTTTGATGCCTACGGATTGCTCCGTGCTACGCACTCCCACAATCCTACCCAATATTCACATAAAACTATTTTGACGTTGCGTTAAAATCATCATAAAAAAGAGAAATAGAGTAGAGTAATTCAGCGAATCGGAGGTTTATTGATAGAAAAAAATTAATTATACTGGATTTATGCAAAAAAGTGATGGGGAGTTTATGCCACAGCTTATCAGATAAAATGGACTTTAGAAACCATTTAAAAAGCAGTTTGGAAAATATTAAGGAATGAGAAAATTAAAAAAGAACAAGAGGAGGATTTGTATGAATTATTTAGTAATAGACTTAGAGATGTGTAAAGTACCAAAGGATTATAGAAATAAGAATTATAAATACGCCAGTGAAATTATTCAGATTGGAGCGGTTCTCCTTGATGAACGATACAGAAGACGGGATGAGATCTGCTTATATGTTCATCCTGAACATGGAGTGATTGATAACTTTATCGCAAATATGACTGGAATCAAGAATCGGCAGATCAAGAATGCACCGAAATTAAGAGAGCGTCTTTTAGAATTGACAGAGTGGATTGGAGATAGAGAGTATCAGGTGTTTGCATGGAGCAACAGTGATTTTTCACAGTTGTCACATGAGGTCAGATCTAAGAAACTGCAGGATGAAAAAATCCAAAGCTTTATGGCCCCGGAAAGATGGATCGATTATCAGGAAGTTTTTGGAAAGAAATACAGTTTTGAAAAAGCAGTCAGTCTTCAGGAGGCTTTGATGCTCTGTGATCTTACGCAGGACGGAAGGATGCATGACGGACTGGATGATGCACTGAATACTGCTAAGCTGATCCGGAAGTTGGAACTGAATCCGGAGTATCAGTTGATTTGCCGGCAGACGCTGACGGAGGAAGAATCTGATCCGCTGAATATATGTCTGGGAGATTTATTTGCAGGATTGCATATTGAGTGTGCCTGAGAGGGGGCTGAAGAGCAGCAGGAAAGAGCAGTTTCAGGCACGGATTCAGGTGTCAGAAATTCTCTGAATGATAAAAAACATCGTAGATAAAAAACATCGTAGTCAGAAAGAGTTGAAAAAGTAAGAGCCGAGATTTATAATAAAGAAGATTATCGGAGGAACTCTTTTATGATAAATATAAAAAGATATGGCACGCTCTGTCTGTCCGCAATACTGGCAGCAGCGTTTGTTCTGACCCCGGCAGTAAAGATATTTGCTGAGGAGGGGGATACAGCGGCGGATCGTGAAACCCAGCGGCAGACTTGCTATGCAGAGCCGACGGATTCAAATGGACTGACGAACTGGCCGCAGGGACCGGCAGTTTATGCTGATTCAGCGATTGTGATGGATATGAACAGTGGAGCGATCCTATATGGAAAGCAGATCGATAAGCAGCATTATCCGGCAAGTATTACAAAGCTTCTGACTACACTTGTTGCACTGGATCATGCGAAACTGACAGATAAAGTAGAATTTTCACAGGACAGTATTTCTTTCCTGCAGTACGGAGATGCTCATATTGGGATGCGTGCAGGAGAGGAATTGACGCTGGAAGATTCTTTATATGCCGTGTTGCTTGCATCTGCCAATGAAGTGTCGTATGCAGTTGCAGAGAGCGTTGGAAAGCAGATGGGCGGAGACTACAATACCTTTATAGAGGCGATGAATGAAGAGTCAGATGCACTGGGATGTACCGGCTCACACTGGACGAATGCAAATGGACTTCATGATGAGCAACATTATACGACAGCTCATGATATGGCTCTGATTGGGGCAGCAGTATATCAGAAAGAAGCATTTCGGACGATCGCACAGTCACTGACGCATCAGATTCCACCGACCAATCTGGTGAATGAGGTGAGAACGGTCAATCAGAAGCATAAGATGCTCTGGCCACAGAATGCAAATTATTATGAGTATTGCAAAGGTGGAAAGACCGGTTATACAGGTCAGGCAAGAACGACCCTGGTGACGATGGCGGATAACGGAGAACTGCAGTTGGTTGCAGTGGTGCTATATGATTTCGGGTCAGATGCGTATACGGATACCAGAGCCATCTTTGATTATGGATTTAATAATTTCTCGAAAGTGATGCTGAAAGATCAGGAAAAAGCAGACGGAGTACGGTCATATAAAGATGAGGAAAATGCTTATGTAGTACTGCCCCCCAACGTGAAGTTTTCAGATCTGAAAGCGGAAGTTAAAGCAAAGGATGGTTCCGTCAATGAGGGAACCGTTACATATACCTATGAAGGACAGATCGTAGGGAAGGCAGATGTAACGCTGGATAATAAAAAGTCGGTAGAGAAACCGACAATAACAAAAGGAACAGAAAAGACTGGCACAACGACAGACAGGAAGGAGAAAGAGAGCAGGCCGGTGGTGCTTATCGCTGTGGTCGCAGTGGTTTTGGTACTTGTGACGGGAGCGGTTGCATGGATAAAATATAAGCAGGCAAAAAGCAGACGGCACAGGCGGAAAAGACATCGCAGAAAGACATCGCAGAAAAAGAAAAAACCTTGACTAGCAGGCAGAATCTCTTTATAATAATTCTGTATGGAAGACTACAGGTTAAAGCGATGACGGAGAGAGTAGGATTTATCTGAACATCCCAGCGAGCCGGGGAAGGTGTAAGCCCGGTATCAGTAAGAGATTTCTGAAGATCACTCCAGAGCAGCAACCCCTGAAACGGAAGCATTTAACAGGCATACCGGTGATTCCGGTGAGACAGATTTCGAGGAGTAAGGGTTGACGTGAGTTCTGCGTTAAAGAATACCATATGCGGATCGGGAAGATCCAAGTATGCTGTAACAGGTGGTACAACGAAAGGAATTTCAGACCTTCGTCCTATTACGGACGGAGGTCTTTCTTTATTTTAGAAGATTCCTTTTCCAAAATATATTTTAAGAAAGGATCAAAGCTATGTATAAGAAAGTTTCAACAGACATGAATTTTGTTGAGCGTGAAAAAGAAGTTGAAAAATTCTGGGATGACGAAAATATCTTCCAGAAGAGTATGGATGAAAAAGAAGGATGCCCGGATTATATTTTCTATGACGGACCTCCGACAGCCAATGGCAAGCCGCATATCGGACACGTTCTGACCCGTGTTATCAAGGATATGATTCCGAGATACCGCACAATGAAAGGTTATATGGTTCCGAGAAAGGCAGGATGGGATACGCATGGTCTTCCGGTAGAGCTGGAAGTTGAGAAGATGCTCGGACTGGACGGAAAGGATCAGATCGAGAAATACGGTCTTGAACCATTCATCAAGAAATGTAAAGAAAGTGTATGGAAATACAAAGGAATGTGGGAAGACTTCTCCGGCACAGTTGGATTCTGGGCTGATATGGAGCATCCATATGTAACGTATGACAACAATTTCATCGAGTCTGAGTGGTGGGCTTTGAAGAAAATTTGGGATAAAGGACTCCTTTACAAAGGATTCAAGATTGTTCCTTACTGCCCTCGTTGTGGAACACCTCTTTCTGCACAGGAAGTTGCACAGGGATATAAGGATGTCAAGGAGCGTTCTGCAATCGTCCGCTTTAAAGTCAAAGATGAGGATGCGTATATTCTTGCATGGACAACAACACCATGGACACTTCCATCCAACCTTGCACTCTGCGTAAATCCAAAAGAGGATTATGCAAAGGTAAAGGCAGCAGACGGAAGAGTTTATTATATGGCATGTGCATTGCTTGATACCGTTCTTGGAAGACTTGCAGAAGAAGGAAAAGACGCTTACGAAGTACTTGCAACGTATAAGGGAACAGAACTGGAGGGCAAAGAATACGAGCCACTGTACCAGTGTGCGGCAGATGAGGCTGCAAAGCAGCGTAAGAAAGCATTTTACGTTGTATGTGATGAGTATGTAACTCTGACAGATGGTACCGGAGTTGTTCATATCGCACCGGCATTTGGTGAAGACGATGCCAACGTAGGAAGAAAGTATGATCTTCCATTTGTACAGCTTGTAGATGAAAAGGGTAACATGGCAGAGTCTACACCGTTTGCAGGACTGTTCGTAAAGAAAGCAGACCCGGAAGTATTAAAAGATCTGGATGCAAGGGGACTTCTCTACGATGCACCGAAGTTTGAGCATAGCTATCCTCACTGCTGGAGATGTGATACTCCGCTGATTTATTATGCACGTGAGTCCTGGTTCATCAAGATGACAGCAGTTCGTGATGACCTGATTGCAAATAATAATACAATTAACTGGATTCCGGAGAGTATCGGTAAGGGACGTTTCGGTGACTGGATTGAGAACGTTCAGGACTGGGGAATCAGTCGTAACCGTTACTGGGGAACTCCGCTGAATATCTGGCAGTGTGAGTGTGGATGTATGCATTCTGTCGGAAGTATTGAAGAACTGAAATCTATGTCCGATAACTGCCCGGATGATATTGAGCTGCACCGCCCATACATTGACGCAGTAACAATCAACTGCCCGGATTGTGGTAAAGAAATGCACAGAGTGCCGGAAGTTATCGACTGCTGGTTTGACAGTGGATCTATGCCGTTTGCACAGCACCATTATCCGTTTGAAAATCAGGAGCTGTTCGAGAAGCAGTTCCCGGCAGACTTTATTTCCGAGGCTGTTGACCAGACAAGAGGATGGTTCTACTCCCTGCTTGCCATCTCAACGCTGCTGTTCAATAAAGCACCGTATAAGAACGTTATCGTGCTTGGACACGTACAGGATGAGAATGGACAGAAGATGAGTAAGTCCAAAGGAAATGCGGTTGATCCGTTTGATGCACTGGAGAAATACGGAGCAGATGCGATCCGCTGGTACTTCTACATCAACAGTGCACCGTGGCTGCCGAACCGTTTCCACGGAAAAGCAGTACAGGAAGGACAGCGTAAGTTCATGGGAACTCTGTGGAATACTTATGCATTCTTCGTGCTTTATGCGAACATTGATAATTTTGATGCAACAAAATATACTCTGGAATATGATAAACTTCCGGTTATGGATAAATGGATTCTTTCCAAGATGAATACCATGGTAAAAGATGTGGACAACAACCTTGGTAATTACAGAATCCCGGAGGCAGCACGTGTGCTTCAGGATTTCGTAGATGATTTAAGTAACTGGTATGTAAGAAGAAGCCGCGAGCGTTTCTGGGCAAAGGGAATGGAGCAGGATAAGATCAATGCTTACATGACTCTGTATACAGCCCTTGTTACGGTATCAAAGGCAGCAGCTCCGATGATTCCGTTCATGACAGAGCAGATCTATCAGAACCTGGTTCGCAGCATTGACAAGGATGCTCCGGAGAGTATCCACCTGTGTAGTTTTCCGGAAGTTCATGAAGAGCAGATTGACAAAGAGCTTGAGAATAATATGGAACACGTACTTGACCTTGTAGTAATGGGACGTGCATGCCGTAACGCATCCAATATCAAGAACCGTCAGCCGATCGGTCAGATGTTTGTAAAAGCAGACTTTGAGCTTTCTGAATTTTATCAGGAAATCGTAGCAGACGAGCTGAATGTTAAGAATATTAAATTTACAGATGATGTAAGAGACTTTACTTCTTATAGTTTTAAACCACAGTTGAAGACAGTTGGACCAAAGTATGGTAAAATGTTAGGTGGTATCAAAGCAGCACTCAATGACATCGATGGAAATGCAGCAATGGATGAGCTGAATACTACTGGCGTACTCAAACTGGATGTAAATGGTCAGGAGATCGAACTTTTCAAAGAAGACCTTCTGATTGATACAGCTCAGATTGAAGGATATGAATCTGTCAATGATAATGGAATCACAGTTGTACTGGATACGAATCTTACACCGGAACTTCTGGAAGAAGGATTTGTAAGAGAGATCATCAGCAAGATCCAGACGATGAGAAAAGAAGCTGATTTCGAGGTGATGGACAAGATCCGTGTTACGTACGAAGGCAGTGAAAAAGCAGAAGCTGTTTTTGAAAAGAACAGCACCCTGATCGGTGGAGAAGTACTTGCCACAGAAGTTGTAAAGGCAGAGCCTGCAGGCCATGTAAAAGAGTGGAAGATCAACGGTGAAGCAGTTACGATGGGTGTCGAGAAAAAAGGAGAATAAAAGGATGTTCAGTAAAAGATTTGAGAAGGCTGCATTTAAGACAGCAGTGAAAGAAAATGTAAAGACGCTTTACAGAAAGACGATTGATGAGGCTACACCTCAGCAGTTATTTCAGGCGGTTTCTTATGCAGTTAAGGATGTTATTATTGATGACTGGATCGAGACGCAGAAGCGTTACGATGAGACAGATGCAAAGACTGTTTACTATATGTCCATGGAGTTCCTGATGGGACGTGCATTAGGTAACAACCTCATCAATATGACAGCATATAAAGAGGTAAAAGAAGCGTTGGAAGAGATGAATATTGACCTCAACGTGATCGAAGATGAAGAGCCGGATGCGGCTCTCGGAAATGGAGGACTCGGTCGTCTTGCAGCATGTTTCCTGGATTCTCTTGCGACATTGAATTATCCGGCATACGGCTGTGGAATCCGTTACCGTTACGGTATGTTCAAGCAGAAAATTGAAAATGGATATCAGGTAGAAGTACCGGATAACTGGCTGAAAGAAGGAAATCCGTTCGAGATCCGTCGTGAAGAGTATGCAAAGGAAGTACGTTTCGGAGGAAATATCCGTTTCGAGAAAGATCCTGTTACAGGAAAAGATAAATTTATTCAGGAAAATTATGAGTCTGTTATGGCAGTTCCGTATGATATGCCGGTTGTTGGATATGGCAACCACGTAGTAAATACACTGCGTGTATGGGATGCAAAGCCGATCACGGATTTCAAACTGGATGAGTTCGACAGAGGAAATTATCATAAGGCAGTAGAGCAGGAGAACCTTGCAAAACTGATCGTAGATGTTCTTTACCCGAATGATAATCATTATTCAGGAAAAGAGCTTCGTCTGAAGCAGCAGTACTTCTTCATTTCTGCAAGTCTTCAGGCACTGATCGCAAAATATAAAAAGAAGCATGGAGACATCAGAAAGCTGTATGAAAAAGTTGTCATTCAGATGAACGATACGCACCCGACGGTTGCTGTACCGGAGCTGATGCGTCTTCTGATTGATGCAGAGGGACTTAGCTGGGATGAGGCATGGGAAGTAACAAGCAAGACCTGTGCTTATACAAACCATACGATTATGGCAGAAGCACTTGAAAAATGGCCGATCGACCTGTTTTCAAAACTGCTTCCGCGTATTTATCAGATCGTACAGGAGATTGACCGCCGCTTCGTGATCCAGGTTCGTGAGATGTATCCGGGAAATGAAGAGAAAGTACGGAAAATGGCAATCCTTATGGATGGACAGGTTCGTATGGCAAATATGGCGATCATAGCAGGCTTCTCTGTTAATGGTGTTGCAAAGCTTCATACGGAGATCCTTGAGAAGCAGGAACTGAAAGATTTCTATCAGATGATGCCTGAGAAATTCAACAATAAGACAAATGGAATCACACAGAGACGTTTCCTCGCACATGGAAACCCACTTCTTGCGGATTGGATCACAGATAAGATCGGTGATGGATGGATCACAGATCTGTCTCAGATTGCAAAGCTGAAACCACTTGTTGAAGACGAAGACGCAAGACGTGAATTTATGGAAATTAAATACCAGAATAAAGTTCGCCTTGCGAAATATATCAAAGAGCATAACGGAATCGATGTAGATCCTCGCTCTATCTTTGACATTCAGGTAAAACGTCTGCATGAGTACAAACGTCAGCTGTTAAATATCCTGCATATCATGTATCTGTACAATCAGATCAAAGAGCATCCGGAGATGTCCTTCTACCCAAGAACATTTATCTTCGGAGCTAAGGCAGCAGCAGGATACCTTCGTGCGAAAGAGACAATCAAACTGATCAACTCCGTAGCAGATGTTGTAAATAACGACAGAAGCATCAACGGAAAGCTGAAAGTTGTATTTATCGAAGACTACAGAGTATCCAATGCAGAGATTCTTTTCGCAGCGGCAGATGTCAGCGAACAGATTTCAACAGCTTCCAAAGAGGCATCCGGTACAGGTAACATGAAGTTCATGTTGAACGGTGCACCGACACTCGGAACAATGGACGGAGCAAATGTAGAGATCGTTCATGAAGTCGGAGAAGAGAATGCATTTATCTTCGGTCTGAGTTCACAGGAAGTAATCAATTACGAGAACAATGGCGGTTACAACCCAACAGATGTTTACTTTAATGATTGGGAGATCAAACGTGTCGTAGATCAGCTGATGGATGGAACATATTCTAACGGCGATCACAACATGTATATCAATCTGTATAACTCACTGCTGAATACACAGTGTACAGACAAAGCAGATACTTACTTCATTCTGAAAGACTTCCGTTCTTATGCAGATGCACAGAAGAGAGTAGAAGAAGCTTATAGAGATCAGCAGAGATGGTCTAAGATGGCAATGATGAACACAGCATGCAGCGGTAAGTTCACATCTGACAGAACAATCGAAGAGTATGTTCGTGATATCTGGCATCTGGAGAAGGTTGAAGTTCCATCAGGACAGGACCTTTTCGAATAAGCAATTACACGGAGAATGAAACCAGATAAGTTCTAAAATAGGACAGCCTTCCATACAATAGAGTATGGAGGGCTGTTTTTATGCGTGATACAATTAGAAATAAAATAAAGTTATTTTTTGCATTTCTTATCATACTGTTTTTACTTCCTTACATCATTTCTGTTTTTATAAACGGAAAGAATGCGGTGCAGGGAGCTGACAGCGATAATGCATCTGTGTATCTCGCAGGAATACTCGCAGGAGAAACAGATGGAGGATATGAAATAGAAGCATTGAAGGCACAGGCGGTTGTTCTACGTACAGAGTTGTACAGAACAGAGAAAGAAAAGCAAACTATTTTGGATAAATGTCTGACGCAGACTCAGATGAAGAAAAAGTGGGGGCCAAAATACGAAGAGAATTTGAAAAAATGTCAACAGGCAGCACAGGAAACAAAAGGAATTGTATTGTGGTATCATGAGACCTTTGCATGGGCACCGTTTCATCAATCCAGTAATGGAAAGACCAGAGACGTGCAGGAGGTACTTGGGAATGCAGATTATCCGTACATCACAGCAAAAGAATGTCCGCTTGACAAGGCGGCAGAAGATGAAATTCAGGTACATTTGATAGAATATAAAGAGATACAAAAGAGATGTAGAGAATTCCTTGTGGCAGAGGAACAGAAAAAAGCGGAAAATGGTTATGGATATGAAGATTTTGAAATTCAGGAATGGGATTCTTCCGGTTATGTCCGAAAAATGAGGATTGGAGAGACGATATGTACAGGAGATCAGTTCCGTGATGCACTGAAACTTCCTTCGAGTTCATTTTCTTTTTATGAAAGTCCACACGGGTTGAAGATTGCAACGGTTGGAAAAGGGCACGGATTCGGAATGAGTCAGTGGACTGCACAGGAAATGGCAAAGGATGGGAAAAATTATGAAGAGATCCTGCAATATTTTTATGAAGGAACAGAACTACACCACATAGATGAATAAGATCGATCATTTCAGGCAATGCTATAGCCAGAGGTGATGATTATGAATAAAAATGAAAGACCGGCCTTTTTGAAAGGAAAGGGAGCTGCAGTTGGCGCAGTACTTTGTTTTGTTGCGGTAATTACAATGGTTGGGAGCTACACATACAATCATTACAAAAAAGATATGGAGCAGCAGATCAAAGATGCGCAAACAACAGCAGAACAGCTTACAGAAGATGATAGTACATTGGCGAATACAGATGATATTCTTCCTACAGACACAGATTCAGAAGAGGATAATGCAGAAAACCAGGAATCCCAAAAGGATGTTCAGCAAGAGAATGAAAATAGTATGGAGAATGGAAATATATCCGCAGAGGAAATTCAAAGCACAGCATCTTCAAATACGCAGGATGTATGGTTTACTCAGGAAAGTACACTTGCCTGGCCGGCAAGCGGAGCAACACTTTTAAGTTTTAGTATGGATCATACAGTATATTTTCCAACATTGGAGCAGTATAAATATAATCCTGCACTGATTATTGGTGGAACGCAGGGAGAAGTGATCCACGCAGCGGCAGCAGGAGTTGTAGAGAGTATTGAACAGACTGCCCAGACAGGAACTACCGTGACACTTGATATGGGAAATGGGTATACTGCGGTTTATGGCCAACTGGATGAAGTGGCGGCAGCAGTTGGAGATTATATTGCAGCCGGAGAGGAAGTGGGAACACTGAATTCACCGACGAAATATTATAGTGTCGAAGGACCAAATTTATATTTTGAAATTATGAAAGACGGGGCGCCGGTTGACCCAATGAATTTTATGGAGTAAAGTTGTATTTGTTTGGATAAAATGAAGGAATCAAAAGTTTGATTACGGGTGCAGGATCAATACTATATTGTATTGGATACAGGAAAAGTTTTCTTGGTAATATAGTATTGATCCTGGATAAGGGATTCATGATATAATAAATAACATGCATCGAAAGAGTAATGCGGGAGATAGCAGAGGTGATGAGTTTTTGAATTATACATATATGCTAAAATGTAGTGACGGAACGTTATACACGGGCTGGACAAATGATCTGGAAAAACGTGTGGAGGCGCACAATTCCGGGAAAGGTGCGAAATATACGAAGGCACGCAGGCCAGTTGAATTGGCTTATTATGAGGAATTTGAGACAAAAGAACAGGCAATGAAGCGGGAATATGCAATTAAGCAGTTAGGGAGAAAAGAGAAACAGGAACTCATTGCCGGCAAAAAAGTTAAATTATCAGATGAAAGAAAAGAGAAAGAAGATTAAAAAACCTGCCCATCGGGAATGTAACATTTCCCGATGGGCAGGTTTATCACAGCAGAAGCAATCGCATCTGCTGATAAGGTTTGTTTAGCCGAAGTATCTCTTAAGCAGTCCTTCGAATGCTTTTCCGTGTCTTGCTTCATCGCGAGCCATCTCGTGTACTGTGTCGTGGATTGCATCCAGGTTAGCAGCTTTCGCTCTCTTTGCAAGATCGAATTTACCTTCTGTAGCACCGTGCTCAGCATCAACTCTCATCTCAAGGTTTTTCTTTGTGCTGTCTGTTACAACTTCACCAAGAAGTTCAGCGAATTTTGCAGCATGCTCTGCTTCTTCGTAAGCAGCTTTTTCCCAGTAAAGTCCGATTTCCGGATATCCTTCTCTGTGAGCAACTCTTGCCATTGCAAGGTACATTCCTACTTCAGAGCACTCTCCTGCGAAGTTTGCACGAAGATCTGCAAGAATATCTTCGCTGACACCCTGTGCAACACCTACAACGTGTTCAGCAGCCCATACTTTGTCTCCTTCCTGCTCTTTGAACTTAGAAGCTGGTGCGTGACAGACTGGACATTCAGCCGGTGCAGCATCTCCTTCGTGAACATAACCACATACTGTACATACAAATTTTTTCATAATGATAATCTCCTTTTTCTTATTAATTTTTTTTATAACTTAAGACTTTCTAATGCAGTCACTGCATTCCCCATAAAACAAAGTGGAACTTGAAGTGATGATTCCATCAAAATTCTCCCCGGCCAGCCGGTTCACTTCTTCAATACTCTTCATATCCAGTTCCAGATCCAGTAACCGTCCACAGCTTGTACAGAGAAAATGATTGTGCGGAATAACATTTCCGTCAAATCGATCTCCGCCGTCAGGTGTTGGGATCTTGATCGCTTCGCCGATATCTGTCAGCAGATTCAAATTCCGGTAAACAGTACCAAGACTGATATTAGGAAAATCCTCTTTAACATGCAGATAAACAGTGTCGGCAGTGGGATGCTCTTTTGTTGAAGCGAGATAATGCTTGATAGCTTCTCGCTGTCGGCTATATTTAATTGCAGCCATAGATTCACCTCTTTCTGAAATTGAATCAATAACAGTAACGATTACTGTAATTAGAATATAACTTATATTTTAAAAATTGTCAATAGAAAAAAATAAGTTTTTTTTATTTCTCCTGACAAAATATTACAAAATAATTAACAAAATGGACGTTGAGATTAATAAAAAAGGGGAATAATTACAAATGGTGGAGGGCGATAATTATGAAAAAACTATTAAAACAGTTGACATATCTATGGTTGATTGATAAAATTACGGCGTAACAAAAATTAACAATTATGTAACAATTAAAACTTCCCACAAAAGATAAGGCTGGAAATAAAGGAGGTTTTATATGAGTAACATGCGGATGAAACATAAGCTTATCATGTCAATGATGGCAGGGATGATCATAATTCCGGGGAGTGTAGTCAGAACACAGGCGGCAGAAACTGATGACAGTGAGAAGAGCCTGGTTCCGGTTACAGGAATTGAAAACATTTTGGAAGCATCATATCAGACAGAAATAAAGAACAATATCAATCTGTATCTGGTGCCGACAGAAGAGGGAGAGTATTTGAATATAGCGTTTTCTAATACGGGGGATTATACCTATATTAGAAGCGAAGCAGATGAAAACAGTGAATGGGTTGGAAAATTATATTCTGATTCAGCGGCAGTTGTGTTGGAATATTTGGATGGATGGACAAAGATTCGGTCGGGAAATGCAGAGGGGTATGTTCCGACCGAAACATTGTTCACAGGAGAAGAAGCCCGTTCGAGGTCAGATGAGTATACAAATGAGAATGTTACAGTCACAGCAGATTGTCTGAATGTCAGAGAAGGACATGGGACAGATACTACCGTATTAACCCAGATCGGTCAGGGAGAAGAATATCTTGTGACAGAAGATCCTGTAGAGGGCTGGTATCCGATACAGGTCGGTGAAGTTAATGGCTGGGTGTGCGGTGATTATGTTATAGAGGAAAGTTCTTATTCTTACGGGGAGACAAAAGAGGAAGAACAAAAACGAATGGAAGCAGAAGAAGCTGCGGCTGCGGAGGCGGAAGCAGAAGCCCAGGCTGCAGAAGCGGCGGCTCAGTCAGTTGCGTCAGGGCAGGAAGTTATTGATTATGCCTGTCAGTTTATTGGGAATCCATATGTGTGGGGCGGTACAAGTTTAACAGATGGGGCGGATTGTTCAGGATTTGTCCAGTCCGTGTATGCACATTTTGGTATAAGCCTTCCACGAACTTCTTATGAACAGCGAAGTGCAGGATATGAAGTGAGTTATGAAGACGCACAGCCGGGGGATCTTATCTTATATGAAGGACATGTTGGTCTATATATAGGAAATGATCAGATTGTAAATGCAATGAACGAAGATCAGGGAATTGGTATCAGCAGTGCAACGTATACAAATATCGTGGCTGTCAGACGGATTTATTAAAGAATAATAGAAAGAAAACAATGCATTGTCCAGAATATGTATGGGAAATGAAAGATTTGACTGTAAATTCTAAAATCGATATTTTTCAAGAAAAATATGTGGATAGTCAAAATGCACAAAATATGACAAGAATATTCAAAATAGCAAAAAAATAAAAAAAAGTAGTTTTCAACTTATCAACATTGAAAAATCGAAAAAATGAGGAAAAATAAAAGATTCCCTGAAAGTTATCCACATTATCAACAAAGAAAGATGTGAATAGTGTGGATAACTTTTGGAAATAAAAAGAACATTCGTTTTGGTTATTGTTATGAAAATGACGATTTGTCGAAAAAAAAAAGAAAACTGATTGACTTTTGAGTAGTGTGATAAACGGAAAAAGTTGTGTGAAAAATTCAGAAAATTTTATAGAATGATAATGAAAATAAGGTTGCTAAATCATAGATCAGGGATTATAATAAAAATTACTGTTCAAGGGTGACAGAAATTAATTGAAAATAGAAATATGTAAGGAGGAAACAGTGATGGCAATTTCTAAAAGCACAACAATTGGCGAACTTCTGGTAACATTTCCAGAGTCAGCTCCGATTTTGATGGAGATTGGTATGCATTGTCTTGGATGCCCGTCATCTCAGATGGAGTCTCTTGAGGAAGCAGCTATGGTTCATGGAATTGATGCAGATCTGCTTGTAGAGAAGATCAATGCAGCAATGGCAGCCGCTGGTAAATAATTAAGAGAAAAGATATACAAGAAGCTGTTGTGCTCTCAAAAAAGAGAGTATGGCAGCTTTTTAGTATCGTTAAAAGTTTTTGTGGATAACAAGTGAAAAAGACGGCCTGAAGTGTGGGAAAAGTTATTCCCATAATTCCAGACCGTCTTTTTTATTCGTTGTTTAAATTGTGGATAACTTCTGAATTGCGTCTGCGGAAACAATGATTTTGCAATGCTCCTCCAGAAATGCAAGAACAGAAGAATCTCCCTTCTCAGGGGAACTGTACTCCGAAAGCATATTACATACTTTATTAAATTCCTGATCTGCACCATCAGCAGGTGCCAGCGCAAGGATAAAGGTATTATTATTCTCATCGTCCTTATATAGTGTATTTGCACCTGTATAGAACGGAGCAAGCAGGCGGGAAGCCTCAATTACGGAATCTAACGTGTCGAAGGAGAACAGGCGGACCGGAAATGTCGGTACTGTTTCTTTAGGTTCCGGATCTTTTGCTTCGGAAGCAACTTCTTTCACTTTGTTAAGCAGATCAAAGAATTCATCTGCGCCCTGAAGCTTTTCAAGAACATTGCTGTTCGGTGTATCAGAATCTCCGGCAGGTGTAAACTTGGAAAAACGTGTATCAAGTTCTTCCGGATCCTCCACCTTTGTTATGATTAAGGTGATAGAGTCTGAAGAAGAAGGAATTGCTTCTATCATCAGAGGAAGGTCATCTGTCTCGAATCCAAAGTCGAAAGATGCCTGCTGCATCATATCTCGAAATAGTGATTTTGCTTTCTCGGTACCATAAGCCAGTTCGCTGATCTTGAGATTGCGGGCTGCAAGATCGGCATGTGTCAAAGTACAACGAATCTGATTGTCATTGATTTTTTCAATTTTCATATGATCACATCCTTATGTCTTATGATATTAAGATAATCTGTGGATTAAGAACTGTTCATTATGTTCATAACTAGATATATCTTTTCATCGTTTAGTATAAACAAAAAAAGAAAAGATGTAAAGGAAAACGAAAATTGTTTATAACTATTTTAGGTTATCAACAAATCCCACCCACTTATCAACAATAAACACATTGAAATTCCAAAAGGCTGCTCATATAATGGCACTTACAGAAGACACACCATTTGATAAAACAGAATGTTAAGAAAGGAGGCACTGAAAGCATTTCTGATTTTCAAAAAAAATTCAATTCCCTGAAATCAAGGGAAAATTCACAATAATTATGAGAAGGAGACCCTCCGAAGATCAGGGTTGTCTTCTTGTCCGTCACTTGTTCTACAGTATGTCACAGATACCTTTTATGGTCGAGGATGGCGGACAACGTTTTATCAGGATCCCAGGAGAGAAGGAGTACATACGATATGAGAACGGAAGATGGATATAAGGAATTATATGCGGAACTAAGAGGTTATGAAGAAAAAGGAGTGGACATAGTTATGGATGGATATCCGATGAGTCCATTGCAGATTGTGACAGCATATATGGCCAGAGAAGAAGGTACTTATATGAGAGATTATGTGATTGATCCAGAAGGAAGGATAGAATCATTGGTTTTTACAGATGTGAATCATAACAGACAGGCAGAGATTACCCCTTGAACTGCCGGACAGAAGTATATTTGTAAGCTGTTATAATTGATAGAAGATGGACAGACATTTAAGGTGTAACAACTTTTTGATATGTACAATTGTTGTAGATGCAATTTGTTAATGACGCAAGATGAAAATATGATATAATGAATTCCAGAATCATTATTTTATCCAGAGATGTGGAGATATTAGAAATACACACAGCAGAGCGTAAGGAACTGTTTGTGTAAGAAAGCGCCAGAGATATAAAAATTGCAATCAGGAGGGTTGGCATGGACAAAAGAAAAGGCAGTACCCATGCGCGAAGCAGGGGAAGAGTAGAAGGACAATCTGGACATCCGGGGAGTTCCCGGAGAAAGGGAAGACCAATGACAACAGGTAGAGGCAGAAATGGAAGGTCAGGAACACGACATGCGAAGAAAGTGAATAGAGCGCGGAAAAGACGTAACAAAATTCTTTTCGTAATGATCATCATATTATTGATCATGATTTTGGCAGCAGGCGCAGTTTTCTTTAAGAGATACGGTTCATCAAATGAGGAAGCCGATAAAGAACAATATTATGGAATAGAAAACAGTGATGATCTGGCATTGATCATTAATAATGAAGTAGTGAAAAAAGAAGAGAGTTCCGCGGAATCTTCTTCCGATTCTTCTACAGATAGTGTTATACCGGGTAAGGTTTTTGATGGACAATATTATGTAGCATATCAGGTTCTTCGTGATAAGATAAACAGCAGATTTTACTGGGATGCGAACGAACGGGTGCTTCTATATACCTTGCCGGATGGAAATGTTTCTGTAAGTGAGAACAGCAGTGAATATACAGCAGTGAACGAAACAAAAAGTGAAGATTATGTAATTCTTAAGACGGATGGAGATATCGCATATATCGCACTTCCGTTCATACAAGAGTATACGAATATGGAATATTCTGTGGAACAGGAACCAAACAGAGCAATTATCACATCAAAGTGGGGCGAGATCGAGACAGCAGAAGTGAAGAAAGACACACAGGTTCGTTATCTTGGTGGCGTTAAGAGTCCGATACTGACAGAAGTTAAAAAATCGGACAAGGTGACAGTGCTTGAAGACGAAGATGACTGGATGAAAGTTGCCACAGCGGATGGTTATGTAGGATATATTAAGACCAAATTTTTAAAGAACCAGAAAAAAGAAAAAACATCCAGAGATTTTACGGAACCGGTTTATTCAGACATGACAGAAGATCATTCGATCAATATGGCATGGCATAATGTGACGAATGCGGCAGCGAATAATGCGGTTCAGCAGGTACTTGCATCAACCAGTGGACTTACGACGATCGCACCAACCTGGTTTAGTCTTGCGGATACGGAAGGTAATATCAGTTCAATTGCAGATGCGGACTATGTGAATTATGCACATACGGCAGGACTGGAAGTGTGGGCTGTATTCCGGGATTTTCATGGTGGAACGAATTCCTATGATGAGACCTATGAGACATTGCGTTATACATCAAAAAGAGCAAAACTGGAAGATCAGGTTGTAGCTGCGGCAGTGGCAGCAGGAGTGGATGGAATTAATTTAGACTTTGAATTGATTTCTTCCAAGTGTGGTGTGCATTACGTGCAGCTTGTGAGAGAGCTGTCTGTGAAGTGCCACCAGAATAATCTTGTATTTTCAGTTGATAATTATGTGCCACAGTCATACAATTCACATTATGATCTTAAAGAGCAGGGGATTGTGGCAGATTACGTGGTGATTATGGCTTATGATGAACATACAGAAGGATCCTATGAAGCGGGATCAGTGGCATCGATCAGCTATTTGCAGGATGGAATAGAAAAAACATTGAAAAAGGTATCAGCTGATAAAGTAATTGCCGGAATTCCATTTTTTACCAGATTATGGTTTGAGACAGCAAAGAGCCCGGAGCAACTTTCGGAAGAAGCTGGTACAGAAGCAGCATCTTATCCGAATAAAGTATCAAGTAAGGCACTGGGAATGGAAGAAGCGGCGCAGAGTGTTGTGAATGCGGGAGCAACAGCACAGTGGGATGAAAAGACACAGCAAAACTATGCAAAATGGTCTGCGGATGGCGGAACCTACCGTATCTGGCTTGAAGATGCTCAATCATTGGAAGCAAAGCTGAAGGTGATACAGGGAAGTAAACTGGCAGGTGTGGCAGAATGGAGCCTGGGAAGAGAAGAAAGCAGTGTATGGAAGCTCATTTCTCAGTATGTAAATTAAATAAAAGATAAGTTAAAAAACGGCTTCTCATTGCATATAGATAGAATATGTGAAGGGAGGTCGTTTTTTTGCAAAGAAAAATCAGGTTGATGATAGGGATTCTGATTATGACAGGGCTTATCGCAGGTTGTTGGAAAGTTTCGAAAAACTTACAGAAAGAATTAAAAGAAGAAATGGAGACAATCGGAGAAGCAGAAAAGTCAGACAGGATAGTTGTTTTAGATGCAGGACATGGTGGTACTGATTCGGGGAAGGTCGGAATCAATGGAGTGAAAGAAAAAGATATCAATTTAACGATTACGAATTCTGTAAAGAAAATTTTGGAAAAAGAAAATATACAGGTAATCATGACCAGAGAAACAGATGAACAGCTTGCACAAAGTAAAGTAGAAGATTTGAAATACAGAGTAAAGATTATGAATGAAGTTTCTCCTGTATTAGCAGTCAGTATACATCAGAACAGTTATCATGAAGAAAATGTTTTCGGTGCGCAGGTCTTCTACTATCAGACATCGACGGAAGGAGAAAAGGCTGCAGGGATAATACAGGACGCTTTACAAAAGGTAAATCCGGATAATACCAAAAAGATAAAAGCAAATAATACATATTATATATTAAAAAAGACGGAAGTACCTACAGTGATCGTAGAATGTGGTTTTTTGAGTAACTATAAAGAAGCACAGAAGCTGGTTACGGAAGATTATCAGAAATCAGTAGCAGAAGCAGTGGCAGAAGGAATTTTGTCTTATATAAAAGAAAATGAATAGTAGAAGAGAAACAGTTTTTTTTTAGAACAAATAATGATATAATAAAATTTATGGAAACGATTATTAGAAAAATAGATAAAAACCAAATAAACCAGGATGTAATAGAAGAAGCGGGAAATGTATTAAAACAAGGAGGTCTTGTTGCATTTCCTACGGAGACGGTTTACGGACTTGGGGCGGACGCATTAAAAGAGGAGGCGGCAAAGAAAACATATGCAGCAAAAGGACGTCCATCAGATAATCCGTTGATTGTTCATATTGCAGACTATGAGGATCTGAAAAAAGTGGCGGTGAATATTCCACCGGAGACAGATGCACTGGCAGCACATTTTTGGCCAGGTCCGCTGACGATGATATTTGAAAAAAGTGAGAGTGTACCTTACGGGACAA
>OFMQ01000743.1_pt1 | contig 21028 bp, 18 predicted proteins | sample 1541851 | NCBI WGS metagenome assembly OFMQ01 (sample SAMN04209227, study PRJEB22552) | human gut metagenome | biome: gut; material: feces | host: Homo sapiens | place: USA: Oklahoma | reverse complement strand
TGTATCCGGTGAGCGCCTGGATCCGCTGTAAGTGATAATGTACGGTATTTTTGTGGACATACAGGGCGTCAGCCATCTGCTTGACGTCCCCGTGATACTGAAAATAGAGCAGGACGGTGCTGCGGATGCTCTCCCGCTCCTCCGGGGTGCAGCCGGAGAAAACCAGGGAGACCAGATCCCGCCGGATGTCCGGGGCGATGCTGTCGGCAAGAAACTCCAAAGAGACCTCGTCATAGCGCAGAATACGCCTGCCGCCGTCCGTCCGGGCCGTCTGGCTGGCGGTCCTGGCCTCCTGATAGCAGCGGCGGATCTCCAGCCCCCGCCGGCCCTCCGCGCTCATACCGCCGCACACCGCCGCCTGATAGGCCCCCTCCAGCTCTCCGCGGATCTGGTTGACACAGGCCAGGACCTCGTACCGGTTCCGGTCGGGGAACAGCAGCAGGATCCGCTGGTTGATCACTGCGCACAGGCTGTTGGGGTGGGAGCTCAGATAGGGGCGGATGTGCTTGAGAAAGAGAGCGTTGCGCATCTCCTGGGGGGACGCATCGGCCTGCCCGGGGCTGAGGGGTTCCAGCACCTCCAGGATCACCACAGTCCAGCGGGCAGTGACGTCGATCCCCAGCATATTGCCCCGCAGCTCCAGTTCCGCCTGGTCGGGCTCCTCGGAGAAGAGCCACCGCTCGATGAAGCACTGGCGGGCGCTGTCCAGCAGATCCTCCTGAGCCTGCCGACGGGCGTCCCGCACCATGATCTCTGTCATGCGCTTGAGGATAGCGCCCAGGGAGTCCACCTCCTCCGGGGTCCCGGTGATGCCGATGACCCCTACCGTCTCGCCGTCCAGCTGGATGGGGAGGTTGACGCCCGGGCGGATGCCGCCGGGGCGGCGGTCCTCCTGGACCGTCAGCCGGGGCAGCTTTTGGGACAGGATCTGGCAGGCCCCCTCGTGGCGCTGCCCCACACGGCCCGGGTCCGTGCTGGCAAAGATGGTGCCCGTGCCGTCCATGATGTTGATGTCGTGGCCTGTGATCTCCTTCATCTCGCGGACAATGGAGAGGGCCGCTGCTTCTGAAATAAACATACCGCACCGTCCTTTGGATGATAGACAAAAATATTGATATAAATTTAGATTTTGCACAATAGAGATTCCGTTATCATGTAGTATAAGCAGAAAGTCCTGGGCTGTAAAGAGGATTTGCAGAGAACCGGCGGTCCAGGGACAAAAAAGCGAGACTGGATCGAGAAACACCATATCAAATAAGGAGGCTGCTGCAATGAAAATCGTAGTGCTGGATGGTTATACGGAAAATCCCGGCGATCTGAGCTGGGATCAGCTGAGCTGCATGGGGGAACTGACGGTCTATGACCGGACCTCCTATGTGGAGGCCCCCATCATCGCGGAGCGGATCGGCGACGCGGAGGTGATCGTCACCAACAAGACCCCCATCTCCAAGGAGACCATGGACAAGTGTCCCAATCTGAAGATGATCGCTGTGCTGGCCACCGGCTACAATGTGATCAACTATGACTATGCCAAGGAGAAGGGGATCCCGGTGTGCAACGTGCCCACCTATGGCACCGCCTGTGTGGGCCAGTACGCCATCGCCCTGCTGCTGGAGGTGTGCCACCACATCGGCCACCACGACAAGACTGTCCACGAAGGCAAGTGGGCCAATCACATCGACTGGTGCTACTGGGACCACCCCCTCATCGAGCTGGACGGCAAGACCGCCGGCATCATCGGCTTCGGCCGCATCGGCCAGACCACTGGCCGCATTGCCAAGGCCCTGGGCATGAAGGTGCTGGCCTATGACCTGTACCCCAACGACTCCGGCAAGGCCATCGCTGAGTATGTGGACCTGGATACCCTGCTGGCTCAGTCCGACGTGGTGTTCCTCCACTGCAACCTCACTGCGGATAATGAGAAGATGATCAACAAGGCCAGCATTGCCAAGATGAAGGACGGGGCCATCCTGATCAACAACTCCCGCGGACAGCTGATTGACGAGCAGGACGTCACCGACGCCCTGAAAGCGGGCAAGCTGGCGGCCGCCGGCCTGGATGTAGTGTACACCGAGCCCATCCGTGCGGACAACCCCCTGCTCACCGCCCCCAACTGCATCATCACCCCCCATATGTCCTGGGGCGCCAAGGAGGCCCGCCAGCGCATCATGGACTGCACGGCGGACAACATCCGCGCCTATCTGGATGGCGCGCCCATCCATGTCGTGAATCCCTGAGAGAAGGATCAAAACAGCTGAACACAGCCCCTGGCCCCATACCGTGCGGAGCCAGGGGCTGTGTTCTTGTCTGGACCAGAAGGGAGAGGCACATCTGGGGTATATGGACTTGCATGGGCGGAATACAGTGGGACAGGAGGTGTCATATCATGTTTTCTCCAGTGATCTATCTGATGCTGCACAGTTTATTTTTTACACTGCGGCTGTCAGGAGGCGGGGGCTCCTTCCCGCGTCCGCTGAAGCCGGAGGAGGAGAAGCGGTATCTGGAGTGGTGCGCGGCGGGCGACCTGGAGGCCCGGAATGTTCTGGTGGAGCACAACCTGCGGCTGGTGGCCCACATTGTGAAAAAGTACTACGCCCAGACCGGGGATCAGGATGACCTGATCTCCATTGGGACCATCGGCCTGATCAAAGGGATCTCTACGTTCAAGGCGGATAAAAATGTGCGCCTGGCGACCTACGCCAGCCGGTGCATTGAAAATGAGATCCTGATGTACTTCCGTTCCCAGCGCAAGCTCCAGGGCGAGGTCTCGCTGACCGAGACGCTGGAGACCGGTGGGGATGGGAACTCCCTGTCTCTGATGGACGTACTTGCCGTGGACGACGACCTGCTGGAGGAGCTGGACACGCGGGACGCCTGCCGAAAAGTCCGCCGCTGTGTCCAGACCTGCCTGACCCCGCGGGAGCGGCTGGTCATCACCCTGCGGTATGGACTGGATGAGCGGCCGCCGCGCACCCAGCGGGAGATTGCGGCCCAATGTGGGATCAGCCGGTCCTATGTATAGCGACGCCGCTAATGTAAACGAAGCCCGGAAAGTCTGATGTAGACAGGCTTTCCGGGCTTCGTATGTAACTGGGGTAGCTTCGCGCTTATTGTAAATGGTTAAAATTTTAGGAAGATAAGCGGCTATTCATATATCTTAGTGTTTTTGCTTGTAGAAAATGGATAAAAATTAAATTAATGCTTTCCCGTCTGTCCAGTTATAGCGAGTGTATTGCAAAAATTCGTCCTTGATTTCTAATGCACGTCCATCTACATGATCTACTATCAGCACCTGAGGAAGTGTTCCTGTGTCTTCTTCTATTTTGAGGACCTCATTAAAAATTGTTTTATACATTGACCCTACAGCCATTATATCAGCAGGTGGCAAATCACTTGTTTTCTCATCTCCGCGAGGAAAGTACACTTGACTTGGTTGGTCAAAGAAAAGAAATAATGGCATTGGCGATTTTTTATTAGATGCAAATAATCTAAGAAAACTCAGGAACAACGCAATGTGGCATGACACCCAATTAGCGCCACTGCCCATTTCGTATAAATAAATTTTATCTTTTCCGTTTTGGTGTTGGTATAAATCAAAAGTTTGGTCTACTAATCCAAAGTTTAAATTAATAGGCCTATATTCTTTCTCAAAATCTAGCGTATATGATAATCGATTCATGTTTTCGGATAAAAATGATTGAGCTTTACTTAATTGAGTAGGTAAGTCATAGCCAGAAAGTCGCTCTTCCAACCTTACAATATCATTCCGCAGTTTTACAATATCTTCATCAACCGTTTCAAAAATCCCAGTATGGCTCATTTCTGTATAAAGCATAATGCATGCCTTAGCATAATTGGCTTTTTCTCGTCTGGATACTAGCTCTTTGGAGGTCATAAATTTCTTTTCAAGAACATTTATTTGGCGTAGAACGTTTTTTATATCTTCTTCAATTTTTCTAAGTGCTTCACTAAGTTTTCTTGCATCCTCTGAAAAATCCATAGTATATTTTTCAGTAATTTTTAGTTCCTGATCGAGCCAATCTGTTGCTTCGACTAACTCAATATCTGCTTGTGTAATTTCACCACAGTCATGACCACACAAAGGACAGACATACGAAGAGGTTTCAATCGGGGCGGCGTCAGCTTGTTGCTTTAATTTTCCCAACATTGCAGAAAATCCTTCGCCTGTCTCAGAAGCAGCACGGATTCTTTCAATTCTTAATCTTATATCTCGTTCTTCGTCTCGTAAAGATTCTAGTTTCGAATTTAGACTGTTATATCTAGAAACGATTTCGCTCTCTCCAAAAAACTGAGAATCATCAAATTCTGGTAGGTTCTCTGCTAATTTAAGCATTTTTTGCACGGTTATGTTTTCATCTAATTGCATACCTATCAATGCATAATAATTGCTTAAAAGAGGTTTTAAATTCTTTTTTATGTACGCCGTGCTTTTTTGGTTTGCCCTTTGCAGTTTTTCCTTTCGTTTGAGCTGAGCCTTTAGGTTATTTAACTCAATAAGCGTACTATAATATTCCTGACCAATCATACCTGCGAACACAGGGAATTGGTCGATAACATCTTTCCGTTTATAATAATCTGAAAAACGGTAAAACAATGCAAACTTGCTGGCCATTAAATTTTGATGTTGAAACATATATGACGTCATATTCCGTAAGGATGCTTTCTTTCCGCTCTGATCACCTTCTGTCTCCATATTAGAGACAAGCAATCCCAATTCACACTCAATTTCATACTGTACTTCTTTACAGCTTCGAAAATTCTTTCCGTCAAAATAGTTCATCTCAAGTTTATTTGCGTCAAAATCATCCTTTTCTCTTGACAAGCTCATCTTGCCACCATTGTTCCAGTTTTGACGGGCAATTATAACTATGTGATCCTTAATTTGCATTACCAACACATATAAATGCGAAAATTCCGTTATTTTGCCTTTCGGAATTGTACACCGAGTACTGCACAAACAGTAGTCTATTATCTCAACCAATGCACTTTTGCCGGTCTTTGATTCTCCGGTAATTATATTTACTCCGGGGGTCAGTGCGACCACTTTTTTATCTCCATCTTCACGAAACAGAATAATTTGCTGAATATAACTTTTCATCTTATTCTACCCCTAAACAATAGGCCAAGTGGTCATATGTAGTTTTGGAAAAGATTACTCCAAGATAAAACGCACTACGAAGCCATTCTTTTACTTCTCCACTATATACTTGGTAATTTTCATCTTTTAATAAGATTATTTCCTGGCCTGTTATTGTTACTTTCCCTTCTGAGGAAAGGATTATTATTGCTTTTTTCTCATAAGGAAGCAGTATATCATATCTTTGTGTAAATCCTGATAACCGCTCCTTCCCAGAAATGTCTTCGCCTTGGATTACTTGTTTTCCAGAAAAAATTGTGTCAATCCGGCTTGTTTTCCTGGCGCCCCTCAATTTTTCTCTTGATTCTGAGTACATTAAGATTGGGAGAGACATAAACGCTATCTTGATAGGACACGGGCGTCTATACCCAGTAAGAAAGCATTGTAACAAAAGGGCATAGTAGTGTTCATTCATACTAAGCCTTTTAATTTGGCTAATGCTCATCCTTATCACCTACTTTCCACTCAAAATCGCCATCCTCAACTATATCATGTATAACACCGTGTTGAAAAAAACTCCGATTATTAACTATTGATCCGAAGTCGATAGCATCCCATCCCATTGCGTCGACATATAGACGTTGTGAAAGTAATATTGTATTATTCTCTGACTTATCTAATTTTTTTGCCTCTTTTGCGTACTTTAACTTTTGTGAGAGATCGTCCTTATATTCCTCAATACTTGATAAGTACATAATGTCGTCACCAAAATATTTTGCAACCGTCATATCCATTTTCCAGTAATCCGACACGGCATCATGAACCATCTGAGGATACTCAATCTCATATATTGCCTGAACAAACTTTTTATCTATTAGTGTTTTTTCCTCAGCGTCAGGGATCTTGAGTCGAGCGAACTCCGTAGGCAAAGGCTTTTGGGAAGCACCTATATATGCAGCAGATTCTGCTTCTAGCATTTTATCAAATAATGCGCGAGTTATTTCCCATTTATGCGGAGGGTCTTTTACTAAAATTAAAATTCGACCAAGTAATGCACCAATATAAGAGTCTCTATTGTTTTGGGGAATATGTCCAATAAATTTCGAGAACTCATCAGAAACACCGATTATGCTTTTACGAGATGCCTCTATGGAAAACTTATCTAAGATTTTCAATAAATTCTCTTCTCGATATTCAGAGCCAAAAATTCGGGTATATTGTTCTCGAAAACCTTTCTCTCGCTTTTTAGTAACAGTGCCAATGTGTTTCAGTCTGAATAATTTTTCTTCCTTCTTTAAGGCGTTCCATCCATAAAAGGGAGATGTCTCTTTGATATTTGAGGTGCAATATAAGATTAATTTGCCGAATGACTCTATTCTTATAAAATCTGTATACCAATTAGCAAGCGTTTTCCAAAAATCAATGTCCCGATCTCCAAGATATGCATTGCCAAAGTGATGCTTTACTTCTTTCTGAAACTTCCCTCTAGATCCAGTAAGAATACTTACATCTCCATTGACCTCGATTTGAAGTGTATCGTCTTCTTCAAGATCAAAGCAGTCACGAAGAGCAATCAAATACTGAAAAATATCGCCTGCCTTTTGTTCAGTTGCGTCATTTACTGCTTTTGACATTGCTATCCCTCCCTCTATGCGTATCAAGATATTTAACCGTATTTATTCTTTCCTATATTAACTTGATTATTGAGCAAATTAATTTCTTATTGCATTATTTCTATATGCCCAATGTCCGCCTTCACGGTATTTGCTTAATTTTTCTTCTTCTACAAAACTTGATAGAATTCGATTCGCCGTTGCCGCTGATACCCCACACAGTTCCCGCACATCGGCATTCATGATATAGTCGTGAGTTTTGAGATACTCCTGAATCTTGTTCCAGCGGAAGGTGGCCTTATCAATCTTTCCATCACTCATTGCACCACTCGCGTCAATTGCTTCTATGAGTGATGCTTTGATAGCTGAAAGCATGAACTCGATAAATACCGTAGACTCTCCCGCGTCATTAGAAGCATTGATAGCAGTATAATACTCCTGTTGCCGGTCGTGGATGATGGACTCCACCGGGAGCCAGGCAAACGCTGCATTCCACTTGGAGAGCAGCAGTGTGTGCCACAGTCGCCCCACACGCCCATTTCCATCGGCGAAGGGGTGAATCAGTTCCAACTCATAGTGGAACACACAGCTGCGGATCAGCATATGCACCTCACTGGTCTTTGCCCAGCCCAGCAGTTCTATCACTAGGTCCGGGACATACTGCGGAAGCGTACCGAAATGCAGGACATGTCCTTCGTTGTCTACCACACCCACAGGGCGGCTGCGGAACACGCCGGACTCTTCCACCAATCCCTGGGTCATTATACCATGGGCAGTCAGAAGATCATCCACCGAATAAGGATCAAGTTCATCAAGCCGTTCATAAATCTCATAGGCGTTTTTGACTTCAGCAATATCCTTGGGTGGAGCCAAGACATGCTTACCATTCAAAACAGCAGTTACCTGCTCTAAGGAAAGGGTATTCTGCTCGATGGCCAGAGACCCATGGATGGTTCTGATCCGATTGCTGCGCCGCAGCGTCGGATTGGCAGAAAGAGAAGATACTGCCGATAGTTTCCCCATCAGTTCCGCAATCTCTGCCACATAGTCAATCATTTGATTGGTAATTTCAAAAGGAGGTTTTTGGTTTCTCATGTAACACCTCACTGGGTCAATCATTATTTTTATTATACCACACATCACTCATTTCATCAATCAATACGGCATCGCATTTGAGCGATGCTTTCCTTTTTGATATGCAGAACTGCTATGATAAATTTTGAAAAGGAGGAATTTATCATGGCATCCATTGTGAAACGAAACAAGAGCTTTAGTGTGGTCTACACATCATACGAAGGCGGAAAGAAGAAGCAGCGGTGGGAGACCTATCATTCTTATGAAGCGGCGCTGCATCGAAAAGAGCAACTTGAACTCATACAAGCAAAGCAGAAGGAAAGGTTACAAAGCAATGCCGACAATCTGGCGGAGTTGCTTGAGGAGTATGTAGAACTCTATGGACAGGCTCATTGGTCCTATTCTACGTATACCAATCATGTAGCGCTGATTCGAAACCACATTCTCCCGGCTTTCGGAGACATGAAGCTAACAGAATTTAGCCCGAAAACAATTGCTGCGCTGTACAGCAGGATGAGAAACCAGCGAAACATGACACCGCAAATATTGTCCTCTGTCCATAAATTGCTGCACAGCGCATTTGAGCAAGCGGTGCTTTGGGAATATACAGACCGCAATCCATTCCATAAAGCTACACTTCCAAAATCATTTCCCAGCCCAACAGAAATGCTCTCCAATGAAGAAATCAAGAAGTTATTGCATCACAGTGGTTTTTCTCTGCTTGGGATTGCCGTTCATCTCGCATTTGCAGGCTCTCTGCGCAAAGGGGAGATCCTGGCGCTGACTTGGAGTGACGTGGATTTCAAAAACGGCACTATTTTCATCAATAAAACGCTGAAACGAGTGCGGAAGGACGCAATTCAGGCATTGGACCGGGACGACATTCTCTATCAATTTCCAGCCGTGTTTGATGAGGGGCGAACAGTGATTGTTTTGAAGCGTCCGAAAACCCGATCCAGTATCCGTACCGTTTACCTACCGCCCCATGTGATAGATCTACTCCAAGACTGGAAAAAGGAACAGACTCCTTGTGGAAAGAATGTGCCGGATCTAATCCTTCGGTATTCTTCCGGAAGACCGTTACAGGAAGAGGCACTCCCAAGAATGCTGGAAAAGCAGCTTCTTACATTAGAGCTCCCTAAAGTAACCTTTCACAGCCTGCGCCACAGCAGTATCACATATAAATTGATTCTTACCGGCGGAAATATCAAGGCAGTGCAAGGTGATTCCGGACACGCCCAGGCCGAAATGATTACCGAGCGATATGGTCATGTCATCGACTCCTGCCGAAAAGAGTGTGCTCAGAATTTTCAAAAAGAGTTTTATGAATCTTTATAGTTTCCCAAGCAAATAAGCAAGAGCGCCGGTAATTTTCCGGCGCTCTTGCTTTCAAAATTTCCTGATAAAATTTTTGCTAATCAGAGTAAAGTCGAACGACAGTCCTTCCGCTTAGGAGGCGGATGGTCCATCCAACTTTGATTTTGGAGTTTATCATGAAAGGAAACCTTATATGGTACGAATAACTAGCTTTCAGGAACTGACACAGTTCCTCCGAAAAATAGCATCTGCCTATTGCCAGGCAGATTATGCAAAACTTTATCAAGAACTACAACTTCGGTATGAACAGCAGATCTTCTCTGCCTTCTTAGATGGACACCCTAGTTGGAGCATTGTGCAAGGGGAATCTGCATACGCACTACTGTTGTATCATAACTGGAGTTTTTCCAGGGCTCAGGCAGAAAACGCGCGACAGATGGCAGCGCTGGTGCAGGAGATCGAACAGCAGTACACAGATACAGATAAAATGCCGATTTCCACCGAAGATACCGAAACGGTTATGCGAGTAGCAGAACGAGTTTATTGCTTCTCTCGGTACATTTGGAAAGAACACCACACGCTGATCTTTCTGTTCCCCTCAACCCATAAAACAGAGGATTCATTTTGTCGCTGTTATCAGAGAGCAGACGGCAGGATGCAGGCGGATATTTATCTGCTGGTTCCGCACAAAGATTTTTCAGCTACTCCACAAAGCATCCTACTCCATGAAATCGGGCACATGATCAATCTGGCATTGACTGGTACGATGGAAGTACAACCGGATGATTTTCAGGTTGTTTCTGCTTTGCTTCATCTAAACTTGGATGGTGTTGACTGTAAAGAATTCTTCGCCCACTGTTTTGCAATGAGTTTGTTGATTGAACCAGAACTTAACTCGGCCGATCCATTCACCATGGTTCCCAAAACGGACAAAACGATATTTCGAAGCTATTTCACATACAAATTGAAAAGCGCTGAGTGACTTGCCTAAAAAACAGGTCACTTTTCTTTTGCAGAAGGACAGGCAAGAAGAAGCGGTTCCCTACATACGATGAACAAAAGGAGGGAAAACGTATGAAAAAAAGAGATTTGCCTGTTGTGCACTGTACTTACTGCAATACCGAAAAGAGTATCTCTGAAATTTTGGAAGAATCTTTTCGGCTTTATCTTGGCCGCATCCTTGCTGCGATGGAGCATCCAATTGTACAATGTAAGCGATGAATGGCCGCTTATCTCAGGAGGTAAATCATGTACTTAGAGATAAGCAACCCCATGGATTACCATGTGGCTTTATATATCAGACTATCAAAGGAGGATGAAAACGAGGGACCATCCCAGAGTGTCCAGAACCAGGAATCCCTGCTGCGGGAATTTGTGCAGCAGCACCGGCTGAGTGTCTATGACACCTATGTAGATGACGGATTCAGCGGCACCAGTTTTGACCGCCCCAGCTTCCAGAGGATGATTGGTGACATTGAAAGCAAAAAGGTCAACATGGTCATCACCAAAGACCTTTCCCGGTTGGGTCGTGATTATATCATGACCGGTCACTACATGGAGCGGTATTTCCCAGAACACCGGGTGCGGTACATTTCCCTGCTGGACGGCATCGACACCGGTGTAGACTCTACCGCCAACGACATCACCCCCTTCCGTGCCATCATGAACGATATGTACGCCAAGGACATCTCCAAGAAGATCAAGAGCGTCAAGCGGGATAAGCAGCGGAAGGGTCAGTTCATCGGCGGCAAGCCCATGTACGGGTACAAGATGCACCCAACTGAGAAAAACAAAATCGTTATTGACGAGGAAGTGGCTCCAGTGGTGCGGCGGATTTTCGCACTTGCCCTCTCTGGTATGAGCTGTCGTAAAATTGCGACCACGCTCAACGAAGAAGGCATCCCTACACCAGCTACCTACTGTGGATGGAAAGTCGGAAATCCCGGCCCTTACACCGGCTTATGGAGCAGCGAACGGATCTCCGAAATGCTGAAAAACGAGACCTACATCGGCAATATGGTGCAGGGGCGCAGTGTAAAGATCAGCTATAAATCCCAAAAGTGCCTGCGGCAATCGCCGGAAAACTGGGTGGTAGTGGAGGGGACCCATGAACCGATCATTGATCCAGAGACCTTTCAAAAGGTGCAGATGCTGGTGAACAGCCGCAAGCACACACGAAGCCGGACCTATGACTTCTTACTAAAAGGATTGATTTTCTGTCACGAGTGCGGCTACCCCATGGCGGTGCTCAACCGCAAGAATGCCGCCGGAGAGGATCGCTTGTTCTTTGTCTGCCGCACCTACCAGCGGTTCACCAAGGCAGGCGTCTGCACCTGTCATTCCATTAAGGAAGAAACGGTGAATGAAGCGGTATTCGCCAAGGTGCGGGAGGTCTGCCAGGCCTATCTGAATCCTGACCGGCTGCACCAAATCGCAGAAGAAGCGGTGGAGAACGCCAGCAAGGAGTCCAGCTGTGAAGCAGAGATGCAAGCGCTGCAATCCAAAATCACTGCTCTGACTACCAATCTGGATCAGATGTACATGGACCGGCTGAATGGTCTGCTCTCCGAGGAGGACTTTCAGCGCATCTATCAGAAAGTCAAGATGGACCGCACAGTTCTGGAAGATCGGCTGAAGAGCCTTCAGGAACAGGCAAAGCAGCCGTTGAACACCGAAGAAAAAGCCAAGGCGCTGGTGAAACAGTTTCTGGACTCCGCACTGACCAGTCGGGAACTGCTAGTCAGCCTCATCGAACGGGTGGAGCTGACCGAGGAAAAAGAGATCATTATCAAATTCCGCTTCCATGAGCTGGAGGCGATTTCTTAAAGGGCATCGTTTACAATAGGCGTGTCGCTATGTATCCCGAATTGAGAAGCGGGCGCTGGAAAAGCTGGGCGAGGCGATGGAGGGGTGGGAGCCATAGGAGCGCGGTGAATAAAAATGCAGGAAGCGCTGCAACACAAGTGAAGAAAAAGAAAAAATCGTTAAAATACTAACGATTTTGCGCGATACGCAAGACATTGTGCAAAACATCTGTTTTTCAGAAAAAGAACCTTGCATTTTTGCAGCAAATATACTATAATAAGCCTGCAAGTACAGTTCCCCAGCAAATATAATTTTGAATTGGAGGAATCAGTAATGATGAAGAAGAAGCTTGCCCTTGTCCTGGCGATGGCCATGACCGCCAGCCTGGCTCTGACCGGCTGCGGCAACGGCGGCGATTCCGGTTCCGGCTCTGGTGCCGCGTCCGGTTCCGGCGCTGGCTCCAGTGCTCCCGCGCCTGCGGAGAAGACCACCCAGGTCCTGGCCACTGGCGGCACCACCGGTACTTACTACGGTGTCGGCTCCGCCATGATGAACGTCCTGAATCCCCTGCTGACCCTGACCGAGCTGAACGTCACCTCTACTGGTGCGTCCAAGGACAACGTCGAGGGCATCACCGACGACGAGTATGGCCTGGCCATCCTTCAGTCTGACGTTCTGACCTATGCTCACGAGGGCACCAACGTATTCAGCACTCCTGAGACGGACGCCCTGTGGGTGGCCGGCCTGTACAATGAGACCGTTCAGATCACCGCCAAGGGCGGCATCACCAGCGTGGACCAATTGAAGGGCAAGGCTGTCTGCGTGGGCGACCAGGGCTCCGGCACGGAGTTCAACGCCTATCAGGTGCTGGAAGCCTACGGCATGACCGCCGATGACATCAAGGTCGTCCACGCCAACTTCGGCGAGGCCTCTGAGATGCTGAAGAACGGCCAGATCGACGCCGCCTTCACCGTGGCCGGCGCCCCCACCACCGCCATCACCGAGCTGGCGACCAGCGGCATGGACTTCTCCCTGGTCAGCCTTGATCAGGAGCACGTCGACGCCCTGCATGAAAAGTACCCCTTCCTGGTTCAGGAGAACCTGCCCGCCGGCACCTATGAGGGTGTTGACACTGAGACCATCTGTGTGGCCGTCGAGGCCGCCCTGGTCGCTTCCACCGACATGAGCGAGGACGCCGTGTATGAGCTGACCAAGACCATGTTCGAGAACCTGGAGGAGCTGGGCACTTCCCACGCCAAGTTCCAGCTGGTCAGCGCGGAGAAGGCTGCCGAGAACGGTTCCGTCCCCATGCATCCCGGCGCTGAGAAGTACTACAAGGAGATCGGCCTGCTGTAATCCTTACAGCAGAAACTGATTTGTTTCGGACACATAGAAAGCTGGCCGCCGCAGTGGTAGCACTGGGTGCTATGGCTGCGGCGGCCATTCTCTTTCTGGCATCCAATGCTGGATGGTATCTTGTCGTATCGGACGGGAAGAGCGGCGAGGAGCTGGCCAGCTATCCCCTGGAGCCTGGAGAGCAATTTGCTGTCGGGTTCATCCATTCTGTCAATCTTCGGCCCTTGATCGACGTTTATGAGGTGTCGGAGGACGGCAGGATGTATGCCGAAGAGACGATCTATTATCAGTTTGGCGCAGGAGTCCAGACGGAAGTGGGCGAGGGAGAGACCATGACCCTGGGCGAGGACGGCGCGATCATCGTAGGAAATATCCATCAAGGCTTTGAGAAGTTTACCTGCTCGGTGGGAATGGTGTCGGACCGGACCCTGATGCTGGGAGACATTCATCCGGATTACCCGGCAATCAAGCCGCTTGTGGGGGTGTTTACCGACCAGCTGGAGCAGCAGGTAGGCGATGTGAAGATCATCAGTCTGAGCAATTTGTGTGGAAGAAGGTCAATCGTGTCATTTCAATATGAACATCGGTTGTTTTAAGAAACCTGGAGGAGGAGACTCAATATGGCTGAACATGAGAAGCAGGCCGTAAACACCGCTCCAGCGGATGTGGAGGTTGGTTCTGCGGAAGACGTGGAAGCGGTCATGAAAAAATATGACCGTGAATCCAATGTCCGGATTTGGACGGGCTTTCCTGCCCGGCTGGTCCGGTATGGGATGGCTCTATTCATGCTGACGATGATCTGGGTCAGTATGTTTTCCACTGCGGAGGGCAGCGTGCGCCGCTGTTTCTTCCTGGGCATCGTACTGGCGTTTGTCTTCATCATGTACCCCATCAAAAAGAATATGAAGCTCAAGCCCAATCATATTCCTATTTACGACGTTGTCCTGCTTGTGGTGGCAGTTGGCGTTTATTTCTATCAGATCATCTTCAAAGAAGAGCTGATCGCCATGGGCCGCCGCATCGGCACCCCCCAGATTATCATCGGCATCATTGCGATCCTGGTGCTGGTAGAGGCCTGCCGCCGGGTCGTCGGCATCCCCATCATCATTGTGGCGGCCGCCTTTGTGGCCTACACCCTGCTGCCGATGGGTGCTGACAAGCCCCTTCAGGGCACCATCTATAACCTGGTCTATACCACCAACGGCATCATTGGTACCCCCATCCAGGTCTGCTCCACGTACATCTTCCTGTTCGTGCTGTTCGGATCCTTCCTGGAGGCCACCGGTATCGCTGCGTTCTTTATTGACTGCGCCAACAGTATCGCCGGCGCGGCCACCGGCGGCCCCGCTAAGGTGGCTGTCATTTCCTCCGCCCTGTGCGGCATGGTGTCCGGCTCCTCCGTGGGCAACACCGTGACCACCGGCGCGGTCACTATCCCCTTGATGAAGCGGACCGGCTATCCCCCCGAGTTTGCCGGCGCCGTCGAGGCGGCCGCTTCCACCGGCGGTCAGATCATGCCCCCCATCATGGGCGCTGCGGCCTTCCTGATGGCCGAGATGACGGATACGGAGTACGCCGACATCCTGGTGCGTGCGATCCTGCCCGCCGCCCTGTACTTCACCGGTATTTTCCTGATGGTCCACTTCAAGGCCAAGTCCATCGGCCTGAAGGGCTTGGATAAGGATTCCCTGCCCAAGGGCAAGGACATCTTCCCCAAGCTCTACCTGCTGCTGCCTCTGATCGTCCTGGTGTTCATGGTGATCCAGAGCGGTACCTTTACCATGGCGTACAGCGCCGTTGTCGCCTGCCTGGTGGCTATCGTGGCCGGCATGGCCGACCGGGAAACTGGTTCCAAGAAGTTTGTGATGATGGTCCCGGCGATCCCCCTGCTGGTCTATGCGCTGGGCAAGGTCTATCTGCCGGACGTCATTCCCGCCTTCGCTGATTCTCTGGAGATGCAGGAGACCTTCACTCTGGTCTGCTTCGGGATCTTCTTCGTGCTGGTGGTGGCCTGCCACCTGATCAGCAAGCCCAATATGCAGAATGTCGGCACTTATATCAATGCCCTTGAGAGTGGCACTAAGAGCACCCTGTCCGTGGGCGTGGCCTGCGGCATGGCCGGCATCATCGCCGGCGTGGTGACCTACACCGGCCTGGGTCAGATCCTGATCAACGCCATCGTGGGCATTGCGGGCGGACACCTGATCATCGCGCTGGTCCTGACCATGGTCTGCTGCGTGATCCTGGGCATGGGCGTACCTACCACCGCCAACTACATCATCATGGCCACCACCTGTGCGCCTATCCTGATCCAGATGGGTCTGCCGGTCCTGGCCGCTCACTTCTTCGTGTTCTACTTCGGCATCGTGGCCGACATTACGCCCCCCGTGGCCCTGGCTGCCTATGCTGGCTCTGCCATTGCCAAGGCGCCTCCCATGAAGACTGCGCTCAATGCCACCCGTCTGGCCATCGCCGCCTTTATCATTCCCTACATCTTTGCGTACAGCCCCATCATGCTGTTCATTGGTGATGATGTGAACGCGATCAACGTGATCCGTGTGGTCATCACCTCCTTCGGTGGTATGTTCCTCATCGCCGCCGGCCTGATTGGCTTCATGCTCCAGAAGCTGAACATTGTGCTCCGTCTGGTCAGCGTGGCTGCCGGTCTGATGATGATCCATCCCGGGGCCCTGACGGATGTCATCGGCATTGCGATCCTGATTGCGATTCTGGCCTATCAGGTCATCTCTGAGAAGCGTCATGCGGCGACGGCATAACATCCGGTTGTCTGTATGATCCCAACGCACCCCTTTTCCAAGGAGAAGGGGTGCGTTTTTGTGCGGTTATGCGGAAAATATGCGGTGTTCTGGTGGGAAAATTGGTCTGAAATAGTCTGACGGGAGAGAAAACTTGCTGAAATGGATGTTGCGATTTTGTTGCAAATAACAGAAAACAAGTTGAAATCTTGTGAACAATATCAATGGAAGCAGGGCGAAAGGAGGGGTATAATGGAAACAACCTGACGGAGAAATGAGCGGCTTCGGAGGGGAAACTGATCTTAAAGGAGAGACAGATATGAGTGAAGGCACGAAAAACGTCGTCACAACCGAGGAGGGCGCATTAAGCGTCAAGAAGCTCACATTTTGGGAGGCGGCCATGATCATTGTCGGCGCCAACATCGGCGCAGGGATCCTGGGGCTGGCCTATTCCACGCGAAAGGCCGGCTGGCCCATTCTGCTGATGTGGCTGATCGCGGCCGGTGTATGTACCACCATCTCCATGCTGTATGTGGCGGAGACCACCCTCCGCACCAAGAAGCCCATGCAGCTGCCCGGTCTGGCGGAGCGCTATGTTGGAAAGCTGGGCGCTGTTCTGGTCTTTATCTCGGTGTGCGCCAACTCGATCGGATGCATGATTTCTTACACCTCCGGCAGCGGCAATATTCTGTGTGAGCTGCTGGGACTTCCTCCCGCAGTGGGCAGCCTGCTCTTTACCATCCCCGCGGTCCTGGTCGTCTGGTTTGGTCTGAAGGCCACTGGCCTGGCGGAAAAGTTCCTCAGCTCCGGCATGATCGTTTTGCTGGCTGTCATTATCGGCGTCTCCTTTTTCTCCGGCAAGGCGGATGTGAGCCGGGCGATCTACACCAACTGGACTTATGCGGTGCCCGTATTCAATGTTTCCATCTTCTGCTACATCGCCCAGTATGCGGTCCCCGAGCTGGCCCGCGGCCTGCGCCACAACGCCCCCGCCCTGCCCAAGGCGGTCACCGTTGGAATGCTGATCACCGGGATCCTGCTGGCCCTGGTCCCTCTTGCTGTGATTTCCCTCACCGGTCCGGATCATGTTACGGAAGTGGCTACCCTGGCATGGGGCCAGGCGCTTGGGACCTGGGCCTTGTATACCGCCAATATTTTTGCGCTGTGCGCAATGATGAGCTCCTATTGGGCTGTGGGTGGCTCCATGCTGACCAACATCGTCGATATGTTCAAGTTTAAGAGCGAGAATCACGTCCCGACCCGTCTCATTTCTCTGGTCTGCGTGGCGCTGCCTCCCTTTGCGCTGGCATACAGCGGCCTGGTGAGCTTCGTGGACGCCATCTATCTGGCCGGTACCTTTGGCGGTGTGATCATGTCCATCCTGCCCGCAATGATGGTGAACAGCGCCCGGAAGAACGGCGATATGGAGCCGGCGTGGAAATGCGGATGGTATGCTGCCCACTGGGTCCAGGCCATTATCATCGTCCTGTTCTGTGCCGCCGCCCTGTACGCCATCTTCGATCTGATGGGCGTACTGCCTTCTGCCTGGTAAGGAGGGAAAAACATGCGTGTGATTCCAAAGGACAAGGTGATCTTCAGCTTCAATGCGGAGCATCCCTGCCAGTATACGGTTCAGGACGGAGAGACCTTCTGGGTCGAGACGGACGACTGTTACAGCGGCCAGATCACGGACGCATCCGTCAAGCGCCCCGACATCGACATCTCCATTATGGACTGCTCGGTGGGCCCTATTGCGGTCCAGGGAGCCCAGCCGGGGGACACCTTGTGTGTGGAGATCCTGGCTATTGAATTCGGTCCACAGGGGGTCATGGTGACCTCGAAGGGCCTGGGAGTCCTGGGCGACCGGATCACCGAGCCGGATACGAAGGTCATTCCTATCCGGGATGGATTTGCCCACTTCTCCGATACCATCCGCCTGCCCCTGACCCCCATGGTGGGGGTGTGCGGTGTGGCACCCAAGCCGGGGCTGGACGTGCACTGCGCGGTGCCGGGCGACCACGGCTCCAACCTGGATACCAAGATGATCAAGGTGGGATCCCGGGTCTATCTGCCCGTTGCGGTCCCGGGGGCCGGTCTGGCGGTGGGCGACCTCCACGCCTGTATGGGCGACGGGGAGCTGAGCGGCACGGGGATCGAGACCCCAGGCCGGATCTGCATCAAGACGACGGTATACCGGGACCGGCCTGTGGAGCGCCCTGTCATTGAAACGGCGGATGCCCTGTACTTCGTGGCCTCCGCGGAGACTTTGGAGGAGTCGATCCGCCTGGCGGTATCCGATACGGCGGCCTTTTTGGAGAAGAAGCTGGGGCTGGATTTTCCGGACGCCTACCGCCTGCTCAGCGCCACCTGTGACATCCAGATCAGCCAGGTGGTAAACGACTGGAAGACTGTGCGGGTGCGCTGCCCCAAGCTGGATACCAAAATCGAGACCCTGTAAAGTTGGAACAAATGAAGGAAGGAACAGAGCGGGACTGCTTGCAGTCCCGTTCTTTTTGTGTGGGACACGGGCTACCGTTGCTTGAAAGCGGAGAGGATACATGATACACTATACAAAACAGGAGAGGGTGGAAGCGGTGCGCAGGAAGATGAAGGAACTGTGCCCTGTCTGCTGGCAGGATACTGTGATCCTCGTGGTGGTGATGACAATTGCCCTGGATATGGGTCTGCTGCTTCAGCCTGTGGGGGCGGATGACAGCCACGCTGCGCTGATTTTTGTGGCAGGAGTGCTCCTGGTCGCCCGGTACACAAACGGCTACCTCTATGGGATCGCTGCCAGCCTGACGGCGGCGATCGTGGTAAACTATGCGTTTTTATCCCCCTACTATCAGTTTGAACTCCAGGAGCCAGGTTATCTCCTGACCTTTGCCACTCTCTTTCTGGTCTCTATTGTAACCAGTACCCTGACAACACATATCAAGGAGCAGGAGGAGATCCGGATCGAGGCGGAGCGGGAGCGGCTGAGGGCAAATCTTCTGCGGGCCGTGGGACATGATCTGCGTACCCCTCTGACGTCCATCATCGGTTCTGCGGAGGCAATGCTGGATCCGGAAAACCATTTTACACCGGAGGAGGAGCATACCCTGCTGGAGAATGTGCGCAGCGAAGGGGAATGGCTGATCCGAATGGTGGAGAACCTGTTGTCCATTACCCGGATGGGAAGGAGTGCCTGTCATCTTCAAAAAAGCATGGAGGCTCCGGAGGAGGTCATCGGGGAGGCTGTTGGAAAATTTCAGAAGCACTTTCCGCACATCGAAGTGGAAGTGGTGCTGCCCCAGGCGTGGCTGGAGGTGCCGATGGATGCGATGCTCGTGGAGCAGGTCCTCTATAATTTGATGGAAAATGCTGTGATCCATGGAGAGGCAAATACAGTGATCCTCCAGGTATCCCGGGAAAAGGGCTGGGCCCGTTTTTCTGTCCGGGATGATGGGACCGGGATCCCGCAGGAGCGGCTGGCGCTGCTATGGGGGGACTATATGGAATTGGCAGAACGCGGCGGAGGAGACAAAAAGCAAAACATGGGATTGGGGCTGGCGCTGTGCCGTGACATCGTGACGGTCCACGGCGGAGCCATGGAGGCACGGAATCTGAGAGAGGGCGGCACAGAATTTTGCTTTACTCTCCCACTAAAGGAGGAGCGGCAGCATGGCGCTCATAAAGGATAAAATATTGGTGATCGAGGATGAGAAGAGCATCAGCTACCTTCTGGGGACCGTGCTCACGGCCAATGGTTATGACGTGATCAAGGCCTATACGGGAACAGAGGCCTGTGAGATGCTGGACGCCTATTGTCCGGACCTGATCCTGCTGGATCTGGGACTGCCGGATATGGATGGGGTGGACATCATCCGCCGCGTTCGGAGCCGGGGTACAGCGCCCATTGTGGTAGTCTCGGCCCGGACCCGGGAGCGGGATAAGATCGAGGCCCTCGATCTGGGGGCGGATGACTATATCACAAAGCCGTTTGGGGGCGGAGAACTGCTGGCGCGGGTCCGTGCCGCGCTGCGGCACGCCAGGAACCAGGTGGCGGGGCCCAGCTATACCCAGACTGGAGTATACCGTGCTGGAGAGCTGTGCATCGACTTTGACCGGCATTTGGTGCAGCTGGAAGGGCAGGATGTCCACCTGACCCAGAGTGAGTATAAGATCGTCTCACTGTTGACCCGGTATGCGGGCAAGGTACTGACCTATGACTTCATCATTCGGGAGATCTGGGGAGAGAAGGCTACCGGCGATACACAGAATCTGCGGGCCAATATGGCCAAGATCCGCCGGAAGCTGGAGAAAAATCCAGGAAAACCGCAGTATATTTTCACAGAGGTCGGAGTGGGTTATCGGATGGCGGAGGGAGAATAGATCCCGCTGTCGCCAAATGCGGCCGGATCGGGACCGTGGAAACGGGAAACTGCCTTTTTCGTCCGGCTGCTTCTTTACTTTTTCTTCGGCTTCGGATATAATAATTGGGCTGAATTTGGATTTTCAATAACTGAGATGGAATGAGAGTGAGGACCATTATGCTTCAATTCGACGAATATAAGGTCAAGCTGAATAATTTGGCTCCCACCCTGGAGGAGCTGGGCCAGGCCCTGGATCTGGAGGGGGCGGAGCGGGAGCTGGATATGCTCCAGGCGGAGTCTGCCGCCGATGGGTTTTGGAATAATTTAGAAAAAGCCCAGAAGGTACAGCAGCGCATCAAGACCCTCCAAAACAAGGTGGATAAGCAGCACAAGCGCTGTCAGGAGTGGGACGATCTGATGGCTCTGTGCGAGATGGGAAATGAGTTTGAGGACGAGTCCCTGGTGCCGGAGCTGGAGGAGGGCTTTGCCCAGCTGGAGCGGGACATGGAGGAGGCGCGCCTCCAGACCTTGCTGACCGGCGAGTACGACAGCTCCAACGTCATCCTGACCATCCACCCCGGCGCTGGTGGCACGGAGGCCCAGGACTGGGCCCAGATGCTCTATCGGATGTACACCCGATAGAGCATCTGGGCC
>OFMQ01000737.1_pt1 | contig 21125 bp, 18 predicted proteins | sample 1541851 | NCBI WGS metagenome assembly OFMQ01 (sample SAMN04209227, study PRJEB22552) | human gut metagenome | biome: gut; material: feces | host: Homo sapiens | place: USA: Oklahoma | reverse complement strand
ACACCAGCCTTCCAAGCTGGATACGTGGGTTCGATTCCCATCACCCGCTTTTTTGTTACCCTTTTTTGTTTGTCCACTAAGTATTTCATAATGCATTTAAACTGTCATACAGCTGCTTTTACACATACTTATACACAAAACAAAAGCCGATACACCGTGTCTCCACGAAATGTATCGGCTTTTATTATGCGCTAGATAAAATATGTATTCCCTAATAATGTCTGACTAGAATAAATCTACACGACCTGAAAACTTATCATTTATAACATAGTATGCAGAATACTCCTCCGGCTTGATGTAGATGTTTAGCTTTCTGATGAAGCCTGCCTTGTGTCCCTCAGCAACGAACTGAGCCTTAACACGCTCCTCGACAGCTGCTGTATCAACCTCGCTGTTCTGGTACTGAACAATAATCTCCGGCTTTACCGGCTCCTTCTTTGCAGGTTTTGCCTCTTTAGCTGCCTTTGCAGCTTTTGCTGCCTTTGCTGTTGTCTTCTTAACAGTGTCCTTTACATCAGCCTTAACCTCAGCGGCCTTCTCAGCAACCTTCTCAGTTGTCTTTTCAACAGCCTTCTCAACCTTCTCGGTTGTCTTCTCTACGGCTTTTTCTACCTCAGCCTTTACATCGGCTTTTGCATCAGCCTTAGGCCCTGAAACCGGCTGTGCCACTGTTTCCTCTTTTTTAACTTCAACCGGCTTTACTGCCTGCTTAACTGTCTTTGAGTTATTCTTTTTACGCATACTATTTTCCTCCTCATGCTCATTATTCACATACTAAAAAATTTTCAATTGCAACTAAAGCTTCCTGCTCATCATCACCCTTTGTAACAATATCAACAGACATTCCATCTGAAGGATTAAATGCCATAATACCCATGATGCTTTTTGCATTGATTTTGCGATTGTCACTCTCCAATGTAATCTCACTATCGAACTTGCATGCCACTTGAACAAGCTCTGCGATTGGATTATCATGACCTTCACATACTTTTGTAACGACAATACTCTTCTTACTCATACGTTCTCCTTAAACAAAAAGTATTAAACCTGTTTCATACTTATTTAATATATCCCAATTGTAACCGCTTTTCAATCCTTATGAAAATTTCTGTTAAACTTTACCTAAGGAGCTTACATTTAATGTCACAAAATCGGCATTATTACAACATTATTCTGTTTATTTTGTCATGTACGTGATAAAATGCAAGCCACCATTATAAAACATTCTGTCAGCCTCCTCATAGCTCATCGATGTTGTTGCGCCATTATCCGGATTATAAATATATAAAGCTCCATTTGAAGAGTATCCTGTCACAAGCACTGCCGACGTATTTCCCGTCATCGCAAATACCGGATTGCCCTGGCTGATATAAAAGATAATATCCTCAGAAGACACTCCCTGTAAATCCAGGATTTCCTTGTCCGGCAGGTTATTTTTGAGCACATCAACAGCACTGCTGCCTGCTCCAATCAGCTCAGACACACTTACCGTAACATCATTGTAGGTAAGCATTGCACTTACTGACTTCACGACACTGTCAGCATCCTTATCGGTTTCATTACATGCAATATTCGCAAATGCATTTACTGCATTTTTTCTTGCCCTCATCCATACATACTGCTGGTTTGAGTCAATTACCACTCCCATGCTGTCATTCGCCTGTTTTATGGCATCCGAGATGTTATCAGATGCAAAAATCACATCCCCCTTTGCATAAACATAGAAATGGACTGTATTGTCATCAAACTTTAAATCAACAGCAGTATCATGCGAATTTATAGTCATCTGTGCTGTCAGCTGCTTCAGCTTATCCGGCTTTTTACCACCTGCTATACTAATAGCGCTGACCGTCAGCTTTGTATCGGACTGACTCGTATCAAGAGCTATCTTCTGCTTCGAATCAGCCTCCCGGTTCATAATGGTATCCTGACCGATTTCTGCATACACACCATTGTTTTGTGCAATCAGATCTATCGTTACCGTATATCCATCCACAGAAATTTTCTCGACATAGCCGCCCGAAGGGGTATATGTCTTAAGCTCCGACTGGTCAGATGTATCAAGAATAATAAGGCCATTCATCGGAAATGTCGTGTTTCCGGCTGCATCAGAGACCACATCAGCAGCATTCGCCTGTCCATATATGAAATCCTCACCTATGAAGCCAAGCGGACGTAGATACTGGTCGTCGCCCTTTTTGACCTCAAAGGTCTTGCCACTCTTTAAATCCATCACTTTTATGGTATTTGATGAGTACTGATTTGCAGAATCCACCCATGCAAAGTATCTGTTACTCTCCGATGCGCAGTAAGAGCCTGTGGACAAGCCCTCAACCACCTTCTTTACTGACATCGAGCCTAAATTAATCCTATAGAGACTGTCATCCATCATGAGATAGAATTCATTCTTCTCATTGAGATAAAGCATCTTGCCCATCTCAGCCTTTAGCACCTCATATGATGTCTTAGAAGGAATAAACGCTTCCTCATCTATAGTATGTGCCAGACCGTCATAATGGTACACACCGGTTCCCACCTCTCCCTCGTGGGTGCCTCTGTTCATATATCCGTATACCACAAAATCAATACTGCCCGCTTCGTCTACACTGACAATCTTTATATCGTGATGATTCCAGTTCTCACGCTCATCAATGCCCTCAGCGTCCCTGAAGCTGAATACCTTGATTATCATTCCATTGTTGATATCATAGGAGTATAAATCTCCCTCCTGGACAAAGCATATCACACTGCCTGCTTCATTTGCCCTGTACTCTGCCTCACTGCTTCTGATGCCAAGCATTACGCTGCCTGAATCCGATATAAAGCTGTTTTCACTGTTAAAAATCTGATTTGCCGTTCTCTCATAGTTGAGCACGTACATACGGCTTTCCGTCTGGCGCAGCCTGAAATATTCTCTTACATTGTAATACTCAGTCTCACCCTTACCGTCCACACAGCTCATCACATAGTCTATTGTGACCACATCATAAGAATCGTTTATTTCCTTTAGGGCTATGACAGGATTCGTATACTGTGCAGCGGCCATTGAGCCCCAGGTAATCTGACTCACCGTAGATGTCAGATCCACATGTGCAAGCGTATTTCTGTCACCGGTTGTTGTCTCCATATATGTTGTAAAGAAGGATTTGTCATCCTTTATAAACGTCTCATCATGAAACTTCTTTGCAAACTCAACAACCTTTGCAGCTGCCTTTCCATCCGTCTGCATAATCCTGCTGTAATAATATACATTATCCTGACCGCTTGTGATGGTAAACACCAAAAGATACTCAGTATTTTCATCCATAACATTCGGCATGCTTACGTCCGCCTGAATAGTATTATCCTTATTAGAAAAAGAAGATATCTCGTCATCGGCCACCAGCCTCTTGCCATCCATGCTTCTGATCTTGTATGATATCCTGTCAACAGCCATGCCATATGTTGAAATGGATAATGAGAGCTTCCTGTCATCCGAAATTGGAATAACGCAATCGCGCATCTTTGTCGGATCCATCTCAGTAGTATATCCATGGAGGGTGTTTATCTTTATTTTATTCAGATTAAATGACATAACCGGCAGCGTTGCATCCGCCTGCTTCGTGGTCATATCCTTATTTCCCTTGTTTGTAGTTATGCAAAATGTAATTAATGCTGCAATAAATACTACTATAAGTACTATCGGCTTTATCACTTTCTTACTCATAAAATCATATCCTTATATCTACCAGAATCTTTGGTACCTTCTGTATCTGCATCTTCGTCTGCAGAGTTCACAGTTAAAAAGTATGCCCGCTATTGTACAGATAAAGCACCTGCTGCTTTGCTCTGAGATAAATCTGCCGGCAATCCTGTCTGCCTCATCGAAAAGACGCTGTCTGTCAGGCACCTCATCATAGATAAAGCTGCCCTCATACTCCAGCTCATCCATGCGTTGCTCTACTGCGGACTGTATCATCGCCGTATCATGCGGATACATATCCTTTATCATCCCCAGGTCCTTTGCAAATGCATCCTCATTTTTATAGTAATCCATAAACGGAAATGTTTTATAAAAAGGTAACATCAAAAAACCTCTTTTTAATCATTATATGCTATATTCAGCTATTAGTTGCATGCTATAACAAACAATGCTGCAATAAAAATGCATGCGCCCAGGAATTTCTTTCCCGATACCTTCTCCTTCAGTATCACGCTGGAGCATATCATCATCACAATAATCGTCAAATTAAAAATATAACCTGCATAGCTGCCGGACATTGAAACTGCCCTGCCATAAAAATCATATGCTAACGGGTATGCAATGCCTGCAAGAATCAGGCATATACCATCAACAAATGACATGGATCTGATTTTCTTCATGCCTCCTGTTGCAATAGTAAATATAATAAGCACCAGCGTTCCTATAAATACACACCAGAACGCAATAAAGCCCTTATCCGGCTGTATCCCGCCAAGTGACACCAGAATATGTGCTGCCGACGCACAAACTGCAGCAAGAAGCGCAAACAAAATACCTGTTCCATCCAGATTTAAAATAACCGTTCCAACAATCATGAGTGCAATCGCTATATAGTCAAAAGTGTCAGGAGTGTTATGAAACAGAAAAAATCCCGCTGCAAGCGTGATTATATAGCTGCATTTAACTATAGCTGTAACCTGAAATGTGTAGCCCTCATGTATGGACTTAAAAAAACAGATGCCAAAAAGCCCTGTTGCAAGCCCTGCCAGAAGTATAAATATAACGCTCCTTTGGCCGAGTGCAATCAGGCTGCTTCCCATTATATTATCTTTCCTGTAAAAAAATATAGACGCACATAAAACAATCCCGGCAATGCTTCCCGCCAGCGCCGGGTCTGTCTTTTTAGTTCCAACCTTGGCCAAAATAGGCACACATGCTGCAATAAATGTTGCAGCACATGCCCATATAATTCCTGTCATATACATTACCTCACCACGTATCTATTACTGTGACTGTGCAGCACTATCTGCAGCTCCTGTACCCTGACTGGCAGCCCCGCTATTTGCCGCACCTGATGTGCCGCTGTCTGTAGTGCTGTCAGCCATATCTGACTTGACGTAGTCAGAGCTGACATAGCCTGTCTGTCCCTGGAAGATAACCTGTGTCCATCCATTGTCCTCTGATACAAACTCAAGCTTCACATCCTGTGCTATAACAGTAACTATATTTGCGTTTTTATCAGGCTTCTCTCTCATGTTTACACTGCTTGTAGTAGTGACGTAAGTTTTTTCGGTACCCTCTGTAGTCTGCTGTGGCAGATATATGGCGCCTATCTCCGTATCACTATCGCCGGCACTGTCAGTTTCACTTTCGCTAACTGCATTCTGCTGTACCTTGTCCTGCTCCTTTTTTTTGCCGCCCTTTGAATTAACGGTAATCACTATTGTAACAATCAGGGCAATAAGAAAAAGACATATTGCTGCAAAAATCAGTCTGGCGATTATAACATCTTTTCTGTGGCTTGCTTTCATATTATTCTCCTTTTGTATTATCTGTGTTTTGGCTCATTATAGCATAATAATCTAAAAAGAAAAAGGCAGTTAATAGAATGTTTATTGGTAAATTTCTATAAATTACCTTATAATATTTTTAAACTACAGCACATCATATCAGAGGGAGATAAAATCATGGAACAAAAGACACCTTTTAAGGAGCTGACATTCAGTCAGAAAATACAATATATATGGGACTATTACAAAATACCGATATTTCTTGTCATTATCGGAATCATAGCAGTCACAACCTTTATTTGCGGCCGGCTTGCGCAGAAAAATACTGTTTTGAGCGTATTATGCGTAAATGCAGAAAACAGCACCACAGAGGACAACGGCGCCGATATTTTCAATGACTTTCTCACAGATAACGGCTATGATTTGTCAAAGGATGAAATTGCCTTAAACAAAAATATCTGTGTCGATGTAGACAAAAGTGGCCTAGACTATCAGAACATGGCAGTCCTCACAGCATACTTTGCTTCTAACGAATACGATATATGCTTTATGGATGATAAGACCTTTGATTATTACGCCAAAAATGTCTGCTTTGAAGATATAAGCAAATATCTGGATAAAGCCGCCCTTGAAAAATATAAGGACAGGCTTGCATATGTGACAATAGATGGTAAGGAATATCCTTGTGGTATCAGGCTTTCAGCAGATGACAATGAATTTGTCAAAGCCTCCGGCTTATACTCTTCATGTACTGTCGGAGTGTGCTGTGACTCCTCCCACGATGCTATGGTCAAAAAATTATGCGGCTACATATTACAGTAGCCGCATTTCTATTTCTTCTGCTTTTATCTTATGAATTTCTCCTGTTTTTAAGCTTCAGGATTCCACCTATTGCAAGAAGTACTACACTCAGGCATGAAACAATAAACAAATCAGGAACATAATCCTTTATTACCCAGTATGGTATGCCTCCGACAATAGGCGCAATAACTATGCCCACCGGCAAAAACAGATGCAGAAAAATATTCGCTATCAGGTTTCCGCTATTGTCTGTTCTCCATTTGTGCGACTTGATAATCTCCATCAGCGCAACCAATATAAATGCTGCAAAAACAAGGTCATAGAACAGGTGCGCATCGACATAATCCTTTGGGTCAAGCTCGTCTGTTGCATATCCCATAAGCGTCATCACAACCTTTGAGGTTACCTTGTTCATCAGATTGTTTGTGACCATATAGTCATTGGTATTTGCGAGGAATACAACACCCACGCCGCTCTCCGGAAGCAGATACATGTCTGCGATATAGTTTTCCGTGAGACCTGTGTGATTGTACACTGTCTCGACATATTTATCCGAACGTACCCAGCCCATACCATAGCCTGTCTCACCTGACTCATCCATAGGAACTGTTGCCCGAAACATTGTGCTAAGGCTCTTGTCAGAGAGTATTCCATAGCCGCCACGCAGATACATCTGCAGATATTTTCCCATATCATTTGCGCTGGATGCAATATAGCCCGCCGGTACAGTGGACCACGAATCGCTGAGCGGATACTTCACATCGCTTTCCACAGAAAAACCGAAATAATTGTTGTGGCCTGTAATCAGACCATCCTCCTTCGCTTTTGCATAGGCTGCGCTGCTGTGAGTCATGCCAAGTGGTGTAAAAAATGTCTCTGTCAGATAATCGCTGTAGCTAACACCTGATACTTTTTCCACTATAAGACCAAGTATGTCATAATTGACATTCGCATAGGTATATTCTCCATTTTTGCCAACAATCTTTGCATTTCCCACATGCTGGTACACGCCAAGTCCGCTGGTGTGATTGAGCAGCTGTCTTATTGTAATCCTTGTCGCATCCTTTGGATTTTTGAATACCTCGGCTGCATCCAGATAAGGATTTACCGGACTGTCAATATTCAGATGTCCTCCCTCATACAGCTTCATGATGCATGCCGCAGTAAACGACTTGCTGAGTGAACCGGTGATAAACGGCGTGTCAAGGCTCTTGCAATCCCCATATGTACCGGAGAAAAGCACGCCCTCTGCATCTACCACCTCAACAGCCATGCCCGGAATCCTGTAATTGTCACAGGCTGCCTTTAAGGTATCCTCTATCTCTGTATATTTCGGCGAATAATTACTGTTGTCAAGTCTGGGTATCATATCTATCACAAGACCCACTATAATAGCAACCACTATTCCCATCAGAGCTCTCTGTGGTATCAGTCCGATATAATGTGCATAATTGGTATATGTCTTTTTCGCCATATCCTCGGTACCCTTTATCCACACTTTCGGTGTATGTGCATACCAGCCACAGTATACTACCAGTTCAAGAAACAATAGGACTGCCATCCATATCAAAAGTGCAAACACAAAGCCCGTTGAAAAGCTTGTTGCCCCTGCTATTGATGTCAGTATGACAAGCGCTATCGTCCAGAATATAAGTGCCGGAAGCTTCTTTACAAACTTCTCCCAGTCTGTCATGATACGGATATTCCGATTTCTGTATCCACGCATATGCATGACCTTTTTCTGCAGTTTCTCGGGCATATTGCTTATCTTATATGCCGGATCCCGCTTTATCCGTATTACTCTGTATATGCCAAATATTAAGCAGCAGACTATTATCTCAACTGCCAGTACCATTCTATCAACCACCTTATGTCTTATTTACAGTCATTTGAGACTGTACTTTACATAAAAATTTAGCACATTTTTTGTGCTATGTAAACACAAAATAATATGAATACTGCGGGCCGTATAACAGCTACAAATCAGTTCTGTCCATAGTATGCGTTAGCCCCATGCTTACGGTAGAAATGCTTCTCCTTTATGTTGTCCGGGGCTGGCTTCACGTCAGGATTTACTGACTCTGTGAGTCTGGCCATCTTTGCCACTTCCTCAAGGACAACGGCGTTGTGCACAGCCTCAGCTGCATCCTTTCCCCAAACAAACGGTCCGTGATTCTGACAGAGCACAGCCGGTGTGTATACAGGATTGATTTTTCTGTTCTCAAAGGTCTCTATGATGACAAGGCCTGTGTTTTTCTCATAGGCTTCGTTGATTTCCTCTGTGGTGAGATTTCTCGCACATGGAATTGAGCCCAGGAAATAGTCTGCGTGAGTGGTGCCGTAGAGCGGAATATCCCTGCCGGCTTGTGCCCATGCAACTGCCTCAGGTGAGTGCGTATGTACAATTCCTCCGATATCCGGATACTTTTTGTAGAGCTCTAAGTGTGTTGCAGTGTCTGACGAAGGCTTGTATTTTCCCTCTATCTTATTTCCTTCAAGATCCATGACTACCATATCATCAGGGGTGAGCACATCATAATCCACTCCACTTGGCTTGATGACAAAATAGCCTGTTTCTCTGTCAATTCCACTGACATTGCCCCATGTATATGTGATAAGCCCTCTTCTTGGGAGCTCCATGTTTGCTTCGTAAACCTGTTTCTTTAATTCTTCAAGCATTTTCTGTTCCTCTCTTATTATTTTTTACTGCTATTACAGCGGGAGCGCCTTTACCATGGCACGCTCTGCCTCAATTGCCGCCTTATATGTATTTATGTACTCATCAAAGCCCTTTACATCATCAGGGTCCGGCTGCATTACTATGCCCTTTTCGCCATTAAATACCCTGTCTGAAAGATATTTTTCCAAAGGCTCTCCATCTGCTTTATTCACCATATAAGCTGCGAGCACTGCCATGCCCCACGGGCCGCCCTCTCCGGCAGTCTCCATTACCGCAACCGGTGCATCCATGGCTGCTGCAAGTATGCTCTGGCCCACACCCTTTGTCTTGAACAGACCACCATGACCGTAAAGTGTGTCTACCTTTACTTTTTCCTCTTTAAATAGAATATCACAGCCGATTTTTAGTGTTGCAAGACTTGCATAGAGATGTGTGCGCATAAAGTTTGCAAGATTCATCCTTGCATCCGGCTTTCTGGCAAACATAGGTCTGCCCTCATTGAGTCCGATGACAGGCTCTCCCGAGAAAAGGTTAAAGGCCACAAGGCCGCCACAGTCCTTATCGGCTGTAAGTGCATTGTTGTAGAGCTTTCCATATATGTCATTCATATCTATATCCATGCCAAACAGCTCTGAAAATTCCTTGAATAATCCCACCCATGCATTTAAGTCTGACGTACAGTTGTTGCAGTGCACCATAGCTACCGCATCTCCCGATGGTGTGGTGACCATATCAAGCTCCTCATGAACTGCCTTAAGTGCCTTTTCAAGCACCACCATAGCAAATACAGATGTGCCCGCTGATACATTTCCGGTACGCACTGCAACAGAATTGGTTGCGACCATTCCCGTGCCTGCGTCTCCCTCAGGCGGTGCAAGCAATATACCGCTCTCCAGATTGCCGCTTACATCAAGCCTTTTAGCTCCTTCCTCTGTCAGCGTACCTGCCTTTTCTCCAGCCGTAAGCACCTTTGGCAGAATGTCTCTTATATCCCACGGATATTCTTTTACCTTATCTAATGCTGCAAATTTATCAAGCATTGCCGCATCATAATCCCTGGTCTTCGAATCGATAGGAAACATGCCTGATGCCTCACCTACACCCATGACCTTTTCACCTGTGAGCTGCCAGTGAATATAGCCTGCTAATGTTGTGAAATATGATATCTTTGATACATGCTCTTCTTTATTTAATATAGCCTGATACAGATGCGCTATGCTCCACCTCTGCGGAATATTAAAGCCAAGCACCTCCGTAAGCTCTGCTGCAGCCTCACCTGTGATGGTATTTCTCCATGTCCGAAATGGCACAAGCAGATTATCCTCCTCGTCAAAAGGCAGATAGCCGTGCATCATGCCGGAAATACCGATTGCCGCAAGCTTTTTGATGGTAACACCATACTTTTCCTTTGCATCCTGCGCCATTTTGCTGTAGCAGTCTGAAATGCCCTCCCAAATCATATCCAGGCTGTATGTCCAGATGCCGTCCACAAGCATGTTTTCCCAATCATGGGCACCTGTGGCTATAGGAGCATGATCCTCCCCGATAAGCACCGCCTTTATTCTGGTAGAACCGAACTCTATTCCGAGCACAGCCCTGCCGCTTTCAATAACACTTTTTACGTCTGACATAATATACCTCCACCTTGTAATGTAAATTTCTGAATAATTACCTTAAATTATTATACTGTAATTGTACAACGTTTTCCTTCAAAAGTAAACACAAGAAAACATAAATATACATAAATTTTAAAACGTTTTCAAAAGTGTTCAAAAGTGAATATCACTTTTTTTATTAAAATTTCAGATTATATTGATAGAATGTAAAAATTATGTTATGTTATATGTGTTTTGTGTAAACTAAATATGTATAACTGGAGCAAATAGTAAAACAAATTATTTTTACAAACGGAGGTAAACATGAACATTTACTCTATATTGCAGTTATGCGGTGGACTTGCCTTTTTCCTTTTCGGAATGCATGTTATGTCAGGCAGTCTTGAGAAGCTCGCAGGAGGCAATCTCCAAAAGATACTTAAGGAGGTAACCTCAAACCCTATCAAGAGCTTATTTTTTGGAGCAATAGTCACTATTGCAATCCAATCCTCATCCGCACTTACTGTTATGCTTGTCGGACTCGTAAACTCCGGCATCATGGAGCTTGCCCAGACTGTTGGTGTCATCATGGGTTCCAACATCGGAACCACTCTCACCGCATGGATTCTTAGTCTTTCAGGTATCGAAAGTGACAATCTGTTCATCTCGATGTTAAAGCCTGAGAACTTCTCCCCTGTCATCGCGCTTATCGGTGTGATTATGATTATGGGAAGCAAGAAGGAAAAGCGCAAGGACGTTGGAATCATCATGGCAGGTTTTGCCGTACTCATGTATGGTATGCAGCTCATGAGCGGCGCTGTATCACCACTCGCAGATATGCCTGAATTTACCGGACTGCTCACCACCTTTAACAATCCATTCCTCGGAGTGCTTGTAGGTGCTGTATTTACCGGAGTCATCCAGTCATCTGCCGCATCAGTTGGTGTGCTGCAGGCTTTAGCCATGACAGGCGCTATCTCATATAGCATGGCTATCCCGATCATCATGGGTCAGAACATCGGTACATGCGTGACTGCACTGCTTTCGTCAATCGGCGTAAACAAAAACGCCAAGAGAGTATCCATCATCCACATCAGCTTCAATCTGTTCGGTACAGCAATAGGACTTGTAGTATACTGTATCGCACGTTATGCTGTTGATCTGGCATTATTTAATGACAGCATCTCTCCTGTAATGATTGCGGTATTCCACTCAATCTTCAATATTGCTACCACTATTATCCTTCTGCCATTTAGCAATACTCTTGTAAAGATTGCTAAGAAGCTTGTCACAACTGACAACGCAGACGGACAGGTTGTACTCGACGAGAGACTTTTACTCTCACCTGGACTTGCTGTCAAAGAATGTCTTGAGAAGACAAACGAGATGGCTGAGCTTGCAAGAGACAGCTTCAAGAATGCTTTAGATCTCTTTGACAATTACTCAGATTCAAAGTTTGATGATATTGAAGTCATGGAGGAGCGCCTTGATTACTTAGAGGATCAGCTTGACACCTTCCTCATTCACTTATCCGGAAAGGATGTTTCTGAGGGCGGCAACAACGAGATTTCAAAGATGCTTCATGCAATCAATGACTTCGAGAGAATCGGAGATCATGCGATAAATATGGCAAAGCTTGCCAAGCAGATTGATGACAACAAGCTTGAATTTTCAAAGAACGCAAGAAAAGAGCTCACGGTGCTCAACAATGCTCTGCGCGAGATTCTCACTCTCACTGTAGAGGCATTTAGCAAAAACGATTTGACAGAGGCAGTCAAGGTTGAGCCGCTTGAGCAGGTTATTGACGATCTCACCAAGGAGATTAGAAATTATCATATCGAGCGTCTTCAGAAGGGCAAATGTGACAGCAGACTCGGCGTATTCCTCACAGATTACATCACAAACTGTGAGAGAGCTTCGGATCACTGCTCAAACATTGCTGTATGCCTGATCCAGACACACAACTCATCATTCGAGACACATGATTATCTCAATGAGCTTAAGGCCGGACAGGAGCCTGCATTTGTAGGTCAGTTCACCATGTATCAGGACAAATATCATCTTGATGAGGATTCTAAAAAAGCAAAGAGTAAAAAATCATCGAAATAATATAACGTAATTAAAAAGCAGGATTTCTGATTAATTTCAGAATCCTGCTTTTTTATCATCGTCTGGATATGAAATGCTTCACAATCGTATAAAGCACTATGATGCATGCAAACACATATCCCATAACACCAAGCGCCGGTATGCCAAGTATCTTAGGTGTCATATCTGTGGTACACACTATGCTTGAGCTGATTAGAAGTGCCATAACCCATAAGCCCATGACGATATTTCTCACCAGCCTGTGTAAAAGCCTCGCAAGCTCATCAGAAGCATGCATGTCAAAATTTATGCTTGTCTGCCCTCTTTGATATTCCTCGAGTATCTGCGCCAGCCTATCCGGCAGTTCTGCCATGCGGTGAGCTGATTTGTAGGCTGTCTTCCCGGCTTTTTTAAGCTCGCCCTTCAAATCAAAATTCTTAAGCATCTCCTGTTTAATCCTTGCAGAAGCAATCCCAACCATGTTGATGCCCGGTGCAATATCCGCAAGCACGCCCTCTATCTGAGTGATTCCCCTAGCAAGCATTGTAAAACCGTGCGGCATAACAATGCGGTTGTTCTTCATTACCTCCAAAAGTTCCTGAATAAACTCTGCAATATCGACCTGCCCCATATCCAGACTGCCGTATTTATTTATGATTATCTTGATATCCTTGTACAGCTTTGCCCTGTCAGGCTCACCCTTAAAGTCACCAATTGCAAGCACCGCATCCTCTATCATGCCGATATCGTTCATGGCGATGCCGTAAACAGCATTGCTCAGTTCCTTTTTGTCATGCTCAGAAAGCCTTCCCATCATGCCCATATCAATCCAGACAATTTTGCCATCCCTTATCCTTACATTGCCCGGATGCGGGTCCGCATGGAAGAAGCCATCCTCTATCACCTGCCTGATATAGTTGTCAATCAGCTTGCTGCCTATCTCCTCAAGGTCATAGCCATCCTTTAAAAGCCCCTCCTTGTCATCGATATTAAAGCCCTTTATATACTCCATGACAAGTACATGTGATGTGGTATACTTGCGGTAAAGCTTTGGTGTGGCTACAAATGCAACATCCCTGTTATTGCAGGCAAACTCCTCAATATTGGATGCCTCAAGCAGGAAATTCATCTCCTCCTGTGCCACAGCCCACATCTCATCAAGCACCATGTCAAAATCCACAATGCCCTTTATAGAGATGGGCGGCACAAGCTTAACCGCCTTGTGAAGCAACGCCATATCCTTTGACATCACCTCGTGAATGCCCTTCCTTTGCACCTTCACAACCACCTGCTCACCGGTTTTAAGTGTGGCCCTGTGCACCTGCGCTATGGAAGCTGCCCCAAGAGGCTTTTTATCTATTGAAGCAAAAACATCCTTCCATGAATAGCCAAATGAAGCATCTATGACAGCCTCCACCTGCTCAAACGGCACAGGCTCCACATCTGAGCATAGCTTCATAAGCTCCTCGCAATATTCCTTTGGCAGAATATCCGAGTGAAGCGACATTATCTGTCCAAGCTTAATATAGGTAGGTCCCAGCTCCTGCAATATAAGTCTGAATTTTTCGGGTGTAAGTCCATGCGTGAGCTTGTACTTCTTCAGTACCGCTGTCATCTCCTTCAGGCGGCCATCCATACTAGTTCACGCTTTCCTCTTTATCGTCCTCAGCTTCTATTTTTATATCCGCTGTCTGTGATTCTCCACCGGAAGCACTTTTTCCATCGGCTGAAGTATCTGTTACAATGTCCTCATCCTCGAAAACGCTTTCATCAGCTTCTTGATCCACGTCAGCCTCATCCATCTGTGCAAGCTTGCTCTTTAAAGCCTGTATCTGTTCAGGTGTCATCTTGTCCAAAAGCTCCTCGAGCTCCTCCGGTGACTGTGGCTTAACAGATACATTTACATTTTTCTTTACTGTGTCCTTGATATTGTGCTTAAGCTCCTGATTGAGCACCTTGCCCTGCTCGACAGTCAGCTCACCTCTCTTGACCATCTCATCAAGCACTTCCTTTGATTTCTCAGCGGTCACTGCCACTGTTCCTATTCCTGCAAGTAAAATCTTCTTTAATCCGTCTGTAAGTCTTTCCATGGTAAAATCCTCCGTTTCCTGTTATTTAAAATTGATTGCTCTGAATAAGCTCCTTATAAAGAACATCAAAAATATTCGCTGCTCATTTATTATTAATCATAATAAAGAAGCAATCCTTGGCACAAAAATGATAAGTCCAACTATCGCAGCCATTATTGCTGCCACAAGCACTGCTCCTGCTGCCGTGTCCTTAGCTGTCTTGGCAAGCGGCTTTCGCTCTGTCGTTACCAAATCTACAACTGACTCAATCGCAGTGTTGACCAGCTCCAGGGCTATCACCAGTCCAAACAGCGTCAGGCAGATGCACCACTCAGTCGGTGTTATCCCAAGTACCGCTCCTGCTATCACTACAAGTATCGCGACAGTGCAGTGTATCTTGATATTGCGCTCATTTCTGATGCATGTAAATATGCCCTCGAAGGCATAGCCGAAGCTTTTGTACAGAGGTGGTTTCTTTGCTTTTTTCATGTTGATACCTCTCGTGATTTAATTTTGGAATTAGTTTTGATGCCTTTTACTATGGTACTATTGTATAACTTTTTGGTTCAAAATAAAAGAGGATTGTGCAATATTGTTCAAAAAACAGAAGTTACTGACATTTTAAATAATTTTATTACTAACACTTTGCCAGCACTTTAAATATTCCTTATTGACATTACGAATTTATCGTACTAACCTAAACACGTAAAATATACAGTTATAAAGGTAATCAGATATGACAAATTTACATTCAGATAAAATAAAAACAGCAAACCTGCATACTACAACCAATCATATTTATACAAATACTAAACTTCGAAAGCTTTTGGTTCCAATAATAATAGAGCAGCTATTAGCCTCTCTTATGGGAACTGTGGATACAATGATGGTCAGCAATGTAGGTTCTGCCGCTATCTCAGCTGTCTCGCTTGTAGACTCAATCAATATCCTTGTCATACAGGCACTTTCAGCGCTTGCCGCCGGTGGTGCGATTCTCTGTTCACAGTATCTGGGAAGTCACAATACAAAAGGTGCCCGCCATGCTGCAAGACAGGTATTTTTTGTCATGGCATTTCTGTCTGTACTTTTATCTGCTTTTTGTCTGATAACAAGAAAGTCGCTGCTTCGTGCCATATTTGGCGCTGTTGAAGCTGATGTAATGAGAAACTCACAGGTTTATTTCTTTTTTACATTGCTGTCATTTCCTTTTATAGGTCTCTATGATGCCGGCGCATCCATTATGCGCGCACAGAATAACAGTCGCAATCCTATGGTCATATCTGTTATTTCAAACTTTATGAATATCGGTGGCAACGCTATTCTGATTTTCGGCTTCGGTATGGGTGTTGAGGGAGCTGCTATTTCCACTCTCGTATCCCGAATATTCTGCGCGATTGTCGTTATCATACAGCTTCGAAGGGAAAATGAACCGATTTTCATAAAGAACTATATGTCTATACGCCCTGAATGGGGCCTGATTAAAAAAATCCTGCTCATCGGTATCCCATCAGGAATCGAAAACAGCATGTTCCAGTTTGGAAAGCTGGCTATCCAGTCTACTGTATCCACTCTTGGAACCGTGGCCATCGCTGCCCAGGCCATGACCAATATCCTCGAAAACCTAAATGGTATTGCCGCTATCGGAATAGGAATAGGTCTTATGACTGTTGTAGGACAGTGTCTGGGTGCCGGCAGAAAGGATGAAGCTGTCTACTATATCAAAAAACTGTCACTGGTGTCTGAGGTCGTAATCATTGCCAGCTGTCTGATTATTTTCATACTCACAAAGCCCATTACAATGCTTGCCGGAATGGAACCTGCCAGTGCACGGCTCTGCTTTGAGATGGTTACCTTTATCACAATTGCCAAGCCAATCTGCTGGGTACCATCCTTCATCCCGCCATATGGACTGCGTGCCGCAGGCGATGTGAAATTCTCCATGATTGTATCCTGCTGCACAATGTGGCTTTGCCGTGTAAGCCTGTGCATATACCTCTGCCGTGTATGGGGCTTTGGTCCGATTGCAGTGTGGATTGGCATGGCTTGTGACTGGATGCTTCGTTCTATTATATTTACTGCCAGATTCCACTCAAGAAAATGGCTGAATCATCATGTGATTGATTGATAATAACAAACTATACTATGCTCTATTCACAAATCTGTATAAGTAAAGGAAAAACATGAAAAACTATCAACCGGACTATTACAACAATTTCAAATGTATTGCTGACAAATGCAGTATCACATGCTGTCAGGAGTGGAAAATTGCAGTGGATGACGCTACAAACCGCAAATGGAAGAAGCTTCCTCCTCCGGATACTTTATCTGCAGCCCCTTTTTCTGCTGATAAATTGTCCGGAAAAAGTGACACTCTAAGCTCTTACACCTGCCATAAGGATGGCAGTCTGGTTATTAAACTGGACGAAAAACATCGGTGTCCGTTTCTTTCAAAGGATAAGCTATGTCATCTTGTAATGACATACTCAGATGAAGTGCTTTCAGAGACATGTGCACTGTTTCCCAGAGAAATCCACCGGTTTTCAACACATGAGGAACGAACACTCATGCCGTGCTGTCCGGCAGTTATCGACCTGTGGTGCGAAAAACCTGTCACATTTCCTGTAATATCCGAGACCCGGAATAATTTATCTCCGGCATTTTTAATCCGTGATAATCTGATTAAACTGATATCTGACCAAGGGCTTTCAGTGGAGCAGGCTTTGCTTGACGGGCTTTACATTTTATTGGAATTACATAAAAACCAGCCAATCACCAATACACATATACAGGAATATTTTTCCGGACATACGCTTAATGAACTGAATACTGCCATGGAAGATATCCATATCCCGGACGAAGATACATTTATCGAATGCAATGAGCTGCTTCAGGATTTATCAGTAAATTATCGTAAAGAGGGTTTATACACAGCCTTTCTTCAGCCTGTACTGACCGAGGCTTGTAGATACTCCAATATTTATTCACAGTCAGACAATAATTCCATAAGCCGCACCTTGCAAACATCGCAGAAACAATTTTGCTCAATGCTCACAGATTATGACATTATTTTTCGCAATTATCTGGCAAACGAGCTGTTTTCCGACCTGATATCGCCTGAAGCAGCATCCACTAAAAAGATTATTGAACACATGATTATCAAAATGCAGTGGATTATGATTGAATACACTGCTATACGTCAAAGTCTTTTCTTGTGGTACAGTCACAATGCCAATAGTCCGTTGACATATGAAACCATCAGAGAGCATATTGTCATCATCTCACGCATGACAGGATATGATGATGATGACATACGCGAATATCTGGAAAACAGCTTTGCAAAGCTCATATGGGATTGGGGCTACGCCGCACTCATTATGGGAATTAGAAAATAATTACAAAGGAGATTTTTACTATGAGAGAAACAATTTTAGGCAATCACATACGAAAGGTTCCTTCAGTTGCAGTCGGATGCATGCGCCTTTCTGAAAAATCAAAGGATGAGATGAATCATTTTATTCATGCTGCGCTGGAACAAGGTGCATATTTCTTTGATCACGCGGATATCTACGGTGGCGGTATGAGCGAGAGCGTATTCGGCGAAGCACTTGCAGACGATCCATCCATAAAGCGTGAAGATATTTACCTGCAGTCAAAATGTGGCATCCGCCAAGGCTTCTATGATCTCTCAAAGGAGCATATTCTGAAATCTGTCGATGGTATTTTAAAAAGGCTTCATACAGATTATCTCGATCTTCTGCTGCTTCATCGTCCGGATGCACTCGTAGAACCGGAAGAGGTTGCCGCTGCATTTGATGTTCTTTTTGAAAGCGGAAAGGTTCGCCATTTTGGAGTTTCAAATCATAAGCCGATGCAGATTGAACTGCTACAGAAATATGTCCGCCAACCACTCGTTGTCAATCAGGTTCAGTTCAGCATTCCTGTTTCCAATCTCGTTGCAAATGGTATGGAAGTCAATATGGAAACACCCGGTTCAATTGATCACGACGGAAGTCTGCTCGACTACTGCCGCCTCCACAACATTACTCTTCAGGCATGGTCTCCGTTTCAGATGCCGGCATGGAAAGGCTGTTTTCTCGGAAGCGACGAATACCCGGAACTGAATAAAAAACTTCATGTGATAGCCGAAAAATACAATGTCAGCGATACTACTATTGCGGCCGCATGGATTTTACGCCATCCGGCAAATATGCAGATTGTTACCGGAACTTCAAGCGAAAGCCGCCTGAAGGAAATTATCGCGGCATGCGATATTACTCTGACTCGCGAGGAATGGTATGAGCTGTACCTAGCTGCAGGTCACCTGCTCCCGTAGAAATTATCAGCATTATTTTTCAAAATGCTGATAATCCTTGGAATGCGTCCAATCGCCTCCCCACTCAAAACCATGCTCCGTAAACAGCTTATAGCATAAATCATCATGGTCAATCTTGTGCGAAAAATCCTTGCTCCGGTCAACATAATCTGCAGCATTTGCAGGCTCAATCGAAAGCTCCCCATCGACTGTTTTGACATAAGGATTGTAAAGAGTGTTGATATCCACCGCCATTCCCATTCCATGCTTAGATATCTTCGTGGTGTGGGAAATAAATCTGAAATTGAAGGCCGATGAATTATTGTCGCTCATAGATGCCTCATCATCTGCATCGTATTCATCAACAAGCCTGACTTTTTCTATTTGATATCCGGACTCATAGAGCTCCTTAAATATTTCAAGTACATCATCTGCGATATCTTTATTTACAACCAGCTCACCTTCATGTACCTGATTGTCAAAGCCTACGTGTAGTACACGTATATATCGCAGATTTTCTCTGGGGAGTGTACAATCTGCCTTGTAGGATTTGCCCTGCATTTTTTCAAAAATGTCATCCGGAATTTCGGATATATAAAATTGCTCTTTATTATCCTCATAGGTCGTATCCAGAATATCCGCTTCAGATGTACTCGTGTCAAGTGTATTCGTATCAGCTACACATGTATCAGATATACTTGTGTCAGGTATACTTGTGTCAAGTATATCTTCACATGTATTTTCTGATACATTCGTAGACGATTTATCATTAGACTCTTTCTTATGATTTTTAATGAATTCTCTGCCCGCAAGTGTAACGATAAGCAGCGATGCCACGGCTGTGATTATTATGTTTGTGTGTTTTTCCATATTGTTTTTATGCCTTTCATATTGTTCGAAGCATTGCTATATTGTCATTATTGTGTGTAGTTCCGGTGGCTTGCAGGTTTATTTACTATTCAGAGAATAATCATCTGATGGTTTGCAAGTCCACCTATGGAAATCATAATCTCCGGACGCTGTTTCTACAACTAGAAATTTTGAGGTACTAATGGATAGCATCATTCTTTTCCATATCATTCATCAATTTATCAAAGTCACTTTCATATAGTGAATCCTGTATAACTCTGTATTTCTCAAACTCACTTTCTGCAAATTCCTTTGCAATAGCTGCTGTTACTTTTCCTTTATCCTGAAGTACATCAGCATCATTAAATCTAAGAAATGCGTCAAGCTTTGTTTTCCAATCTTCCATAGTCATAGGAATATGTCTTCGTGCCTGTCTTGTTGCATAATCAAGATACATTGTCACAATCTCATTTAATTCTGCAAGTTCTTCTTTTTCCAAGTATTTTTTTGCAATTGACACATCTGTTTTTACTATTTTACCATCAGGCGCATTTTTCCATGATTTAAGTCCCATATGTTCCTTATTATGATCAGCTCTTTCCACTATCACTTCTGCCGCTGTATTACCATGAACTGCATAATGCATCTTATTCTGAACTGTTGCATAAAACTCTCTTGTCACCTGTGAATTCTTATCATAATCAACTGCTGTTGCATATATATCTGTGATTTTCTGGTAAAATCTTCTCTCGCTGGCCCGGATGTCCCGGATACGCTCCAGCTGTTCCTCAAAATAATCCTTGCCGAAAAAGTTCTCCGGCTCCCGCAGCCGTGCGTCATCCATCACATAACCTTTGATGATGAACTCTTTCAACACCCGGTTTGCCCAAATGCGGAACATGGTCGCCTTTTTGGAGTTCACACGATACCCCACAGCGATAATGGCGTCCAGATTGTAATAGTTGGTCTGATACCGTTTCCCGTCCGCCGCAGTTGTTTCCATTTTGGAAACAACTGAATCCTCGCTCAGTTCGCCGGATTCAAAGATTTTTTTCAGATGCTTGGAAATGGCCGCTTTCTGCACCTCGAACAGCTCTGCCATTTTTGCCTGTGTCAGCCAGAGGTTTTCCTGAAAGAGCAGGATTTCCACCCGCACTTCTCCGTTTTCGGTCTTGTAAAAGAGGATTTCTCTGGTTTCATACGAGGTCAGCCCCTGTTCCTCGCTCATTCCTCGTCACCTCCATATCGTTTTGGTAAGT
>OFMQ01000715.1_pt1 | contig 21583 bp, 26 predicted proteins | sample 1541851 | NCBI WGS metagenome assembly OFMQ01 (sample SAMN04209227, study PRJEB22552) | human gut metagenome | biome: gut; material: feces | host: Homo sapiens | place: USA: Oklahoma | reverse complement strand
GGGTGGAGAGCGCGAGATAGAGTTGCTGATGCGCGAAATTGTGGTCGGCGGATTCCTGGGTCGCAACGGTTTCTGCGGCTTCGATGGAATCGTATTGTTTCAGCGCCGCCGTATGGTTGAGAAACGTGTTGTGGGCGATCTTGAAGAGCCAGGACTTGAACTTGCCGCTGTCGGTATAGCGGTCGATTGCCAGGTAGGCCTTGACCAGGGATTCTTGCGCAATGTCGTCAGCATCAGCGAGATTGCCACCGCACAAGGCCAGCAGGAAGCTTCTGAGGGCATTCTGCTGGGTTTTTACTTGTGCTATGAACTGATCTCTGTCCATCGTTATTGCTGGTTCTTCTTGCTCTCGGCCTCAATTTCTTTGGCGAGGAACTTCTTGCCGAAGAAGAAGCTGACCAGAAGTGCGATACCTACTGCGAGCAATGCACCGCCACCTATAGGCATTGAAGATACTAATGAGAAACAAGCGCCGTAGACGATGGTGCCGATACCGAGAATCAGACAGATTATGCCCCATGTCAGTTTGGTCATGAGCTTCTCTTTCAGGAGCTTGCCTTTATTTTCGGGTGCCAGCTTGTCCAGCCACTCGGCCACATTGACGTCCGGATTTTTCTCCAGGGCGCTCATTATGATTTCGGTGCGCTTGTTTGTTTCGTTGATCTGTTTGCGGGTGACCAGCCAGATGATGATAATCGGTAAAACTGTAGAACATCCGATGAGCCAAATAATACTTATAATCCCTTCCATGATAAATGTTTGTTTATGTTATTATACTTTGTTCCTTTTGAACATGTTCACATATATAACAGGACAAATACGGAAAAGGTGACGTGCTATTTCAGCCAATCTTCAATCTGCCGGATGATTTTCTCTCTGGTGGATTCCGGAAATGACATGATGCGGGTCCGGTGAGAGCCTCCGGGAAGCATGTAGACTTGGAGATTTTGTTTATGCTTCGTAAACGGAAGTCCGTAGATGCCGGATGCGCTCCATGGGTCGATGTCACCATATATGTAGATCATTTTCGGATCATTCTGCTTCAGATATTCCAATGTGTGTTTATACAGATCCGGAGAAAATGCCGCATCTTCGGCATCGGCAGGGAGCATCAGGCGTTTCAGGTAGCCTTTGGAGGTGTCGATGCTCAAGTATTTCCTGAATGGCTTTGTATCGTAGCCATAGTAGCCCAATTCCTTTGCCGCCTGTACGTTGAAGGAAATGTGGATGTTCTGTGTCGAGAAATAATTGGGCTCGCTGATATTCATCCAGTATTTGAACAGCTGCTCGGAAGAAGCCGAGGAGGATGGGATTTTGTCAATGTCGTAGCCCCATTGCCAGAAAGCGAATGAGTATTCCAGCACTGAGAAATCGAAAATATCTTCCAATGGGACTTTGAACGTGTAGTGCATCTTGTCGCAATAGTCTTTCAGCATTGGCATCAATTCTGGCTTGCGCTTGAACAGAAGTAGCTGGAAATCAAGCACTTTCTGCCTGTTTTTCTTGGTGGATACCTGGTGCTGCAGGAATTTTTCGTGTCTGCCGTCTTCTACGCTTCTGTTGAGCGGAGCCACGTAAGGTACCGAGATGTCCACATCGTCAGGGAAGTAGGAGCGGTAGAACATTGTGGTCTGTCCGCCCTTGCTGATGCCCGTGGAAATCCATTTGCCGGAATACATTGCGCGGAGCGTCCGGTTTATATTGTGCAGGTCGTAGAGCGAATTCACAACCGTCAGATAGTCCCAGTTCCTGCACTCAGGCATTGACTTTCCGAAATATCGGTATTCGGCGCATATTATGTTGGTGTCGAACAGTTTGGACAATTCTTCGATATAGCTTTCCCTCAGCGCATAGTTTGCGTTATATCCTTCAGTCACAATGACGGTGGGCCGGTCGAATCCCTTGTGGCAGAGTACGGCCCTTTGCTCGAAATTGCCTTTGGATGGATCATTTGCATCGAGCTGCTGATTTATGAAAAACACATATTTCTCCGGGAAATGCGTGGATTTCAATGTTTCTACACTGGTGATTCCGGGCAATGCTGCCAGGCGTTTTCCTGCTTCGCCCAGCTCCGCCGCCATCATCTGCAATGGAATGATGAGCAGCAATGTCAACCATAGTTTTCTGTAAAGTGTCGAATGTCTCATAGTCGGCAATGTTATTTCAAATCGGTCGGTGATTATGGTTTTCTGTAAATCACGCTTCCGCTTGCCTGATGGGTGGCGAGGATGAGCACCTCGGCTATTTGGACATGTTTCGGTGCGGAGGCTGCATAGAATGCCACATCGGCGATGTCTGCTCCGGTGAGAGGCGTGATTCCTTTATAGACATTGTCGGCACGCTGGTTGTCTCCGTGGAAACGGACATTGCTGAAATTCGTCTCGACCAGTCCCGGTTTCAGGTTGGTGACGCGCACTGCCGTTTCCGCGAGGTCGATTCTCAGGCCGTCGGTGATGGTTTTCACGGCAGCCTTGGTGGCGCAGTACACGTTTCCTTTCGCGTATGCCGCATCGCCCGCAACGCTTCCGATATTTATCACGTGGCCTTCATTGCGCTCGACCATGCCCGGCACGATGAGGCGCGTCATTGTCAGAAGTCCCTTTATATTGGTGTCAATCATGGTGTTCCAGTCGTCAGGGTCGCCCTCATATTCCTTGTCAAGCCCGAGCGCGAGTCCTGCATTGTTTATCAGGACATCGATTTTCCGCCACTCCGGTTCGAGCGAATCCACAGCCGTTTCCGCCGCTTCCGCATCCCGGACATCGAATGTCAATGTCTTCACTTTCGTGCCTTCCGCCTCCAGTTCCGCCTTGAGTCCCGCCAATTTTTCCGCACGTCTTGCCGTGAGTATCAAGCTGTAACCGCCTTCTGCGAATTTCCGCGCGCAAGCTTCCCCGATTCCGCTGCTCGCTCCTGTGATCAATGCAATTCTTTTCATACTGTTGATTTCATATAAGTCTCCTCTAAGTTAATGAGAATATTCGGATCTGCTGTGTTGTGGGATGTCTAGATGTCCGGAAATAAACGTTTTAATCCGGACGGAATGCGATTTTGTCCAACTTGTCCGGAAAAAGGCGTGGTTTTCCGGACAAGTTATTAGCTAACTAGTGCTTGTTAAGAGGAAATAGTGTATCTATCTCATATTGCGTGATGCCTAGGACCCTGCGTATTTGTCCGTTAGATGAACGGAAATCAAAATGTAGTTTCTTGGCGATATCATATTTTTGCTGTTTTGTCAATTCTTTTGGAGATGTCACTCCGTACGTGGTTCTAAGCAGTTTGCAGAGTCGTGAAAATAGTTCGTTGTCAGTAAGAAATTCACCGTCGTCCAACTCAATAGCTATTCCTGAGTAGGATTCGACATTTTTGCTGACCATATTGAAATAATGGTGTGCGTCCCTGAACATGGACATTCCCAAGTTTATGGCGCAATATGAATATGGAGCTACAAAATCATTGATGGTAATCCATTCCAATGGCAATTCCGGAGTTCGGCACTTGAATAGGAGTCTTCTGTTGTCAATCGTGATTTGGCTTAAAGAAGTTCCAGTCGGAAAGTCCAGGAAGTAATATCTTCCAGTGCCCCATGGATAGCTGAATGGAGTATATGAGCTGTCAGCTACATATCCATTTCTATTCGTATAGACAATATTGTTTCGAAGTGAATTTAAATTGTCTATTAGTTTGATAGATAAAGATGTCAATTTCAGGTTCCGGTATCTCCTGCTTAGCTTTTTGCTGAGATATCTCCAAAAAATATCAATGTCATCTTGTTCGGCTGCTATGACGAAGTGAAAATGGTTTCCCATAATCTCAAATGCGAGAATCGTGATTTTCGGGTACATGGATGCCGCCTGTGCGACAGCATTCATTGCGAATTTGAAATCTGAGTCATTGACAAATAGTAGTGGGGTGTCTTTCCCCGATGTGTATGCATGCCAATATGGCCCTCCTGATTGAAATGCATCCTCACACCCTTTCTCTCTTTCTGAATAGGTTTTCATAATCTTAAGTGTTTAATGTTGCGCAGTCATGTTTTTCAAAATCTGTGCTAGTATTTCCGAAGTTCAGCTTAAAAAATGCAAAGTCGGAATATTTCCTCTAACTTTACGTAATGATGTGTGTGATTCTGATGATTGTCGGGCTGGTGGCTGGATTGCCGTGTCACTCTGGCTGATTATTTCGACGGTAGCATAATCGGTAATTATAAAAAGAAAAAAAAGTTGCATAAATATGAAACTTTTTCTATATTTGCTGCACTATGAGAATGGTTACATCAAATATGATCAAGTCACTGCGTAAGTCTCGAAACTTGACGCAAGAACAGTTGGGCATTCTTTCCGGTATGTCGAAGTCTCAGATTTCAAAAATGGAAAATGGCACTTTGGGCAGTGAAGAAACTGTTTTGCGTTTGCTCGATGCTTTGGGGTATGAACTGGAACTGAAAGTTGTGGACAAATATCCAGGCGAAAGATCGGAACGAGAGCGGATATTGGGTGTCTTGAGATCTTTTAAGAATAGTCAAGGCGACAAATACGGAATAGAGAGAATAGCTCTCTTCGGGAGTTGTGCGCGGGGAGAGCAAACCATTGATAGTGACGTGGATATCTTAATATCTATCAAGAGGCCTTCATTATTTGTGCTGTCAGAGATAACCGTACTGCTGGAGTCGGTACTAAAGCGTAAAGTGGATCTTGTATCTGAAAAATCGAGAAGCCGTCAAGAGTTTATGGATAATATTAAGAAAGATTTGATATATGTGTAGTGCGAAAGACAGGATCAAAACTTACCTGAAAGTATCTATTGAAGAAATTGATTTGATCGAGAAAATGTCTGCCGGGATAAAGTCTCCGCAAGATTTCGGACAAAGTCTCACAGGTATGACAGTGTTCAGAGCTTGTGGAATGAGTATTCAGTATATTACTGAAAACTTCATTAAGATTCGGAATAAAGTTACTGCTGATTTTTTCTCGTCATATAAACAAGTGCCGTGGAAAGCCGTATTCGGTATGAGGAATGTGATAGCTCATGAATATACAGATATAGATGATGAGGCAGTATTCAATACAATTCATAATGACATGCCGGTCCTGAAAGAAACTGCAGAGAAGATTCTGGCGGATTTAGATGCGGGAAAACTGGATAGTTATATCAATGATTAGTAGACTAAGTATCATGAAGAAAGCGATTGTCATTGGTGCTACTTCCGGAATCGGGCGGGAGACCGCGGTGCGTCTGGTGGAGGAAGGCTGGGAAGTGGGCGTTTCCGGCAGGAGGATTGAGGCCCTTGAGGCTTTTCGGGAGGAGTATGGTGAGAGAGTCCATATTAAGCAAATGGATGTGACTCAGGAAGATGCGACGGGCAGGCTGGATGCTCTGATTGAAGAAATGGGTGCACCGGACCTGTTATTGTATGTCTCCGGTGTGGGGTATCAGAACAGGGAACTGGATATTGATAAGGAAATCCGTACCGTGCGGACCAATTGCGAAGGCATGGTGCGTATTCTGGCACATTTTGTCGACTATGTCAGGAAACATCCGGACGCATATCCGGCTGGACATGAGGCGCATATAGCGGTTGTTACATCAATCGCCTGAACAGCCGGCTTAGGCACGGCTCCAGCATATTCCGCTACCAAAAGAATGCAGCAGACATATGTTTCTGCATTGGCGCAATTGGTCAGAATGGAGAAGATACCGGTCGCGTTTACGGATATCCGCCCAGGTTTCGTGGCGACTGACATCCTCAATCCAGACAAGAAATATCCGATGCTGCTGACATTGCAAAAGGCGGCCGACGAGGTGATGAAAGCCATCCGCCGGAAAAGACGCATCTGCACATTCGACTGGAAATTCCGTATCCTCGTATTCTTCTGGCGACTTGTCCCGCGCTGCATCTGGGAACGTCTTACCTGGGTGAAAAACTGAAATTAGCGGCGTAAATGAATTATTGTTGCGAATCTTGCCGATATCGGCAAGATTCGCTATATTTGTATGGACATTGAACAATAATATTTGCCGATAACATGGATTATATTTCTATAGCGGAGTTTGCAGGAAAGAATGGCGTTTCCGAAAGAACGGTCAGGAATTGGTGCGCTTCAGGAAAGATGGAGGGGGCTTTTCTGACAGGAAAGACATGGAATGTTCCGGAGGATGCTTCTTTGCCGTGCAGGAAGAATGCCAAGGCCCGAAAAGAGTTTCCGCTTCTGTCGAGACTCAGGGAGGAAAAGTCGAGCCGTCTGAAAGGTGGTATTTACCATCGTACGCAGATTGATCTTACATATAATTCCAATCATATCGAGGGAAGCCGCTTGTCTCATGAGCAGACCAGATACATCTATGAGACGAACACCATCGGCATTTCAGATGGGACTGTCAATGTTGATGACATCGTGGAGACGGTGAATCATTTCCGTTGTATTGATTATATAATAGATCATGCGCAGGATAAACTTACGGAAGTGATGATCAAGGAAATACACCGTATATTGAAAACCGGAACTTCTGACAGCCGAAATTCCTGGTTCAATGTGGGTGATTATAAGAAGCTTCCCAATGAGGTAGGTGGAAATCAGACTTGTCCCCCGGAGAAGGTGCATTCCATGTTGAGCGTATTGCTCAAGTCTTATAATTCCAAAAAGAAAAAGACATTGGACGATATCATTGACTTTCACAAGCAGTTCGAGTCGATTCATCCGTTTCAGGACGGGAATGGAAGGGCGGGACGTCTTGTCATGTTCAAGGAATGCCTGGCCAACGGGATAGTGCCGTTCATCATAACGGACGACCTGAAGTATTTCTACTATAGAGGTCTTCAGAATTGGCCGGATATCCCTGGCTATTTGAGAGATACCTGCCTGACCGCGCAGGATAAATATGCGGAGTTGTTGGCATATTTTAAGATCAAGTATTGAACGATAATGTCGTGCTGAAATATGATTTACATTCAACATTATAATTCTTATGTAGGTGGAATTACTCTAGCGAGTGATGGTGATGCCTTGACTGGACTGTGGTTTGATGGACAGAAGTATTTTGCGGGCAACATTGATGATGAGATTGAAGAGAGAGAGCTTCCGGTCTTTGCGCAGGCCCGTCAATGGCTTGACATTTACTTCAGCGGACATGACCCGGGTTTTACCCCGGCATTGACATTGGATTCGACGCCATTCCGGAGGGTTGTCTGGGAAATATTGCTTACTATTCCGTTCGGTAAGACAAGGACTTACGGTGAAATTGCTGAACGCATTGCCGAACTGAAAGGGGTTCGGAGGATGTCCGCCCAAGCCGTGGGCAGCGCTGTCGGTCATAATCCCATTTCGCTCATCATACCATGCCATAGGGTCATTGGTGCGGACGGCAGTATGACCGGTTATGCCGGCGGAATCGACAGGAAAATTAAATTGCTTGAAATGGAACGTGCTGACCACTATAAATTCAATCAATTTCATTGACCTGTCTTCGTCCTGGTTCTCCTCCACTCGCTGGCGGACATTCCTGTAAATTTGCGGAAATCCGTGTGGAAGTTGCTGCTGTCGCTGTAACCGATGTATTCACTGATCTGTTCCGCATTCATTTCAAGGTGGCCGGACAGCATTTGGCATGCCTCCTGGAGACGTAACTTGTTCCTCCATGAGCGGAAATCCATGCCGTTCTCACTTTTCATGAAAACTCGCATGGTTGCTGCATCTGTGTTGAGTGTCTCGAGAATTTCCTTGTATGGCACGTCGCGACGTCTGTATTCTCCGGCGGCGACCCACGATGCAATATTGTTTCTCAATTCAATCAACTGATGCTCAGGTATGTTTGCCTGCGCTTTGTGAGCAGGCTCCGTGCTTGGAGCCTCTTCTTCGGGTTTCCCGATTGCCTGGAGAATGAATGATGTGCTGTTCACATAGCGGATCATGCAAATCGCCACGATGGTATAGCACATCAGATATGCAGGGACGAAAATGGCGTAGAACCACGGACCGGTGACCAATGTGCAGAGAGACATTGCCCCTATGATGAGCATAAGTATGAATCCGGCCCTTATCCCACCCAATCTCGGCGAAAAATCGTCAGCGTAGTAATTGGCCAAATCATTGAGGGTCATGTTCTGCGATTTGAAGAATCTGATGCTGTGGAGTATGAGCTGAAGGACCAGAAGTGCTGCTCCGGCATGGAAGAATATCGGATAAATGTCCGGAAATATGAACATTATGCAGTAGAGCAGGGCCGAGAGTATGCAGATGACCGCGGTCTGCAATCCTACCCATTTGCCGGTAACCACGTCAGGACGGATGAAAACTAGCAATGTTCCTGTCAATAAAAGTGCCTGGAATGCAGCGACAATGAGTGTGTTCAAGCGGTCAAGTGTCTCGTCATATCCGGTGAAGTAGCAAATGAAATTCAATATGGAAAGCGTTATGAATGATGCGGCCAATGTAGCCCTTGCGGTTTTCAGTTTGCCGAATTCCGACCTTGAAGGGATCTTGACGCAAATGATGGCCACGGCAAGTGCAGCGGTTACTCCGGAGGCCAACAGCATCAAGTCGCAATATATTCTTTCCATTTCAGTTTTCGTTTTGTTCAAGCCTACAAAGATAGATTTTTTTCAATTATTGTGTGTCCTGCGACTATGTTTTATTAAAAATAGTGATAGTCAAGTGCCCAAAACTTACTTTCGTCAAAATTAAACAATGAGCTATGAAAGGAGTATTTTGGCACATTTTTGCAGCATCGGCATTGACTTTAATGTTGGTGTCATGCGTAAAGGATAATGGCAACGATAGTCCGTCTCAGGAGAAACCGGGGACGGAGAAACCGAAACCGGAGGAGCAGAAGCCGGAGGAGCAGAAGCCGGAGGAGGAAAGTAAACCTGAAATCATTTTTAAACTCGAATGTGATTGGGCGGAGGGCGATGCCGTAGGCATATATGCTTTTGATGCGGAATCCAAAGATTTGGTTTTTGGAAATAAAAAACTTACTTTTGATGGTACATGTTGGGTTGGAGACAAGTTGTGCTGGGAAAAGGACTCGTTGAAATTCTACGCGTATTATCCGTATGATGAGAACATTGCTGACCCGGCTGCCATTTCGTTCAATGTCAAGGAAGACCAAAGCGGTGAGAATGAATACCGGCTTTCTGGTTTTCTGGTGGCCAGGAGTAAGGATGGTGTCAAAATCGGGAAAGAGGTGAAACTTGAATTCAGGCATGAATGCGCGATGATTCAGGTGGAGGTGCCTGAAAGCAAGTATTGGAACATTGACAAGAAACTGGAAGTCAGCCTCTGCGGCGTCGGGATTTCTGCTGGAATCAATTTGCTTGAGGACAGTGATGCTTCCGCCACGACAGAGGAAACCAAAGGTTCTGTCGGCAATGTCAGGATGTGTCTAGTGGAGAAGCCGGGAGATGAGGGCAAGAATTATGTCTATCGTGCCGTCATTCCGGTCCAGACGCTGAAAGGTGGTTCGATGCTGTTCAGTTATGTTACGGACGGCAAGGAATTCAAGTTGGGCGGCCCTGTCGAGGATTGCGTTTTGAATGCTGCGGACGTGAAAGTGTTCAACCGCTCATTGCCGGTGGATTACAAGCATCCTGATGTCATCCATATGGTTGTCGACCAGAAGGGTACTTTTAAGTATCCGGTTGATGGGCTGTGGTATTTTAAGATGGGCAGTCCGAAAACTGAAGAAGGAAGGAATAATACGAATGTCGAGAATCAGCATAATGTACATATGGCCCGCAGTTACTACATGGGCAAGTATGAAGTTACCAATGCAGAGTATGCGTCTTTCCTGAATGAAAATAAAATCGGAAGCGACGGTATCTGGAACGGATGGAATGATGCGGAAAACAAATCGAAAGTCCTTGTGAGGCAGTATGCGAAGTTCGGCCTCATCTGGGATGCGGAACTTGCTGAATGGAAGCCCGCAGACGGGTATAGTGATTGCCCTGTCGTCAATGTCAGCTGGTATGGCGCGAAAGCTTTCGCAGATTGTGTGGGTGGAGCGCTTCCGACTGAAGCCCAGTGGGAATTTGCCTGTAGGGGAGGTCTTGAAGAGAAACCTTTCGGCTTGGGGAATGGCTTGGACCTGACAGGTGACATTGCGCATATCAGGGCGACAGACAGAAATACGACTGCTCCGGTGGGTTCATATTCCCCTAACGGGTTTGACCTTTATGACTTGCATGGGAATGTTTCTGAATGGGTTGCGGACTGGTTTGACGTAAATTATTATGGAGGTTCGGGCGGATTTGCCTGGAATCCGACAGGCCCGAAAACCGGAACAGACAAGGTCGTTCGTGGAGGTGACTTTACGATGGACAAGCTCAGCTGCCGTTGTGCTGCACGGGCATGGTGATCACCTCGGGTGACAAACATGCTGATCGGATTCCGTGTGGCTTTCGACCAGGATATGAAATGGGAATGATATGAATAATTTAAATACATGACAATGAAGAAATTAATTTACTTCCTCGCTTTGGGGGCAGCACTTCTGCTCGGAGCCTCTTGTGACAAGGAATCTGACAATGTCCCACTCTATGTGAATACATGGGTGACAGACTCAAACAGCCTTTTGACTTTCGGTGGCAAATCCGTTGACTACGGTTTTTACCAGATCAATGCGGACAAGACCTTCAATTTAAGTTTTCTCGCCAATGAGAATGTCCTTGAAGTTCTCAAAACTAAGTGGTTGCCAAGCCTGGAACCGTCCGAAAAGGGTGATGACAATTACATTGACGAAGCGACGGAAAGTTACAAGAAGGAATTGGCCGAAAGGATCAAATCTGTGAAAATCAATGATGCAGTCATCATAGTAAAGGGTGTATATGTGGTGATTCCCGGTAAGGAAGATGGCGTTGATTTGAATATCTTCCTGACACAAATTCTCAAAGGAATGGAAATTCCGATTCCGACGGGGACGGTCTTTCATCTTTTCAATATAGCCAAGGACTCGATGACGTTGGACAATGAGGCTGGTGATGTTGAAAAATTGCAGATGAAAAGTTTGTCTTCTTCAGGCTTGAAAATAGGTAAGACCGTTGATTTGTCAGAGATCCTCATCAAAGAATAAATAATGGAATTTGGAATATGAAAAAATTGATATACAGCATTTTTGCTATTACGGTTGTCGCAATGACTTGCGCCTGTGAAAAAGATGGTTCTGAAAATGACGGACCGAAACTTTATGTGAATACATGGATGTTGAATAGGTCTGAGTCGTCTTTCCTGCTCCTTCAGCTGAACGATGACGGTACTGCGGTCTTGGGTCAAGCATATTCGTCGGATGATTTGGAAAGTTTAAGAAACAGCATTGATACGGAAAAACTTACACCGGAACAGAAAACATTTCTGGATGGTATGAAGGCTAATGATGTGCTTGCCATGAACGGCTGGTATACCATGAAACCCAATGCGGATGGTAGTATGGTGCTTTGCGTGTCGTATGAAGTCATGTATCCTACCGAAACCCGTATAATGTCCATTGCCAGCTATGTAAAGGAAGTATCCGCAGACCGTATGCTTATATTTTCCGGTGATACCTCCGATGATGGCGAGCCGATGTTCGATGAAGTGCTGTCCGTTGAAAAATCTTCTGTCAAGCCTGGAACCATTTATGATCAGAGCCTGATAATGGCGCTTCCGACAAAAGACGACAATTGAAAAAATGTACTTAACTTCGCGGGCTGAAAAGTTAAGTATATGTGGTTGTCATTTGCATTTTTGTCGGCGGTCCTGCTGGGCTTTTACGACTCTTGTAAGAAACAGGCACTGGGTGGCAATGCTGTCATTCCGGTGCTGTTTCTGAATACATTGTTCTGTTCGCTCATTTTTGTCCCGTTCATAGTTCTTTCATATTGTTCGCCTGTCTTGGACGGCAGTATTTTCAAGGTTGCAGATTATGGTGGCTGGGCAGTCCAGAAATGGATATTGCTCAAAAGTGTCATTGTCCTAAGTTCTTGGACTCTAGGCTACTATGGCATGAAACATCTGCCGCTGACGATAGTCGGCCCGATCAATGCAACCCGGCCGGTGCTGGTGCTGCTCGGTGCAATGCTGATTTTCGGGGAGAAACTCAATTGTCTCCAATGGACCGGTGTCCTGCTCGCTGTGGTGTCGTTCTTCATGCTCAGCCGCAGCGGTAAGAAAGAAGGCATTGATTTCGAACACAATGTCTGGATTTATGCCGTGGTAGGCGCGGCGATTCTGGGTGCTGTCAGCGGATTGTACGACAAGTTCCTCATGAATCCGAATGGATTGGCATTGGACAAGATGGCCGTCCAGAGCTGGTACAACATCTACCAATGCGGCATGATGGGCGTGATGATGATGCTCATTTGGTATCCCAACCGTCGGAAGACGACCCCGTTCAGCTGGAAATGGTCTATCATATTCATTTCCATATTCTTGAGCGTCGCTGACTTCGTCTATCTCTACGCACTGTCAATGCCCGGCGCGATGATTTCCATCGTCTCCATGGTACGCCGCGGCAGCGTCATAGTCAGCTTCCTCTTCGCCGCTCTGGTCTTCAAGGAAAAGAACCTCCGCAGCAAAGCCCTCGACCTCGCATTGGTCCTCCTCGGAATGGTCTTCCTCTATCTTGGTTCGCGGTAGGGGAGCAGCAGTGTTGTACGTGTCAAGTCGAAGATACGACTTGATCTGATAAATATTGACTGCAAAAAAAATTTGTATTTTGATAAAAGTTTGCTATATTCGCAGAAGATGAAAGAGGGTTCTCCTCTTAGATTAATTTCCTTTTATTAACATACCGGCAGCGGGAACAAACTTTACGGGCTGCCAGCGCGCGAGGCAGCAAGATGGGTTTTGTGACCGCACAGTCCATTTATGGGAGCTCATATAGTTACTGTTATGACAAAAATTGAAGAAACATTGAAAATTGCGCTTGAAGCGCACGCCGGGCAGGAAGACCTGGATGGTAATCCAGCGATTCTGCATCCGCTTGCAGTCGGACTTATGGGGAACTCTGATGCTGAGATCAAGGTTGGGTTCCTGCATGACGTTGTGGAGGATTCCTCGATGACGCTTGAGGATTTGAAGAACAAAAGTGTTGAAGATGAGGTGATTGCAGCATTGGCGCTTTTGTCTCATGACAAGGAAAAAGTGGGGTATTTCGAGTACGTGAAAAATATCATCGCTTCCGGCAATGTCACCGCAATCCATGTCAAACTCAATGACCTCCACCACAATCTGCAGCGGGGCAAAGTGTCTTATGAAGCAGCCGTCGCATCAAACGATGCGGCCAAGATCAAAGAACTTGGACGAATAAACGCCAAGCACGAAAAGGCATTGGAAATGATTCTCACTAGTCGGGACGCGGCCACGCTTTGTTTTGTAATGCGTTGATTTTCAGTGTTTTATAAAACGGAGCGTGGAATTGTGGCCAAAAAAAGGCTGCGATTCCACGCTTGGGGTTAAATGATATCTGATTATCAATGAGTTATAAATTTGACCGTGGCCGCGTCCCGCCAACGAGAGGGCACGCGTTTCCGAGCGGTACCGCGAGCGGAATCAAGCACTCAGCAGTGCTGTCTTCCTGACACTGGAACTTGCTCCTGTCAGTTATATTGCATCGGAAGCTACAACTGCTGAGGAATCGGTCGTGCGATGATTCTCGGGAACTTTACCGCCATGCGTTTCATCAGGAATGTGAAAAAGAAGCTCTACCAGAAAGTGGTTGCAGGAATAATGGTTGCCGTGTCGCTCCGGCTTGTCGTATCGCAAATAATCTGATTGACTTGTCGAACTGAAATATTTGATATAACTTAAGGCTGACTTCATACATTATTATTGATGGAGCTGTAAGAGTGCATTGGTATAAATGATTATTAACTTTTTGTGAAGATGAACAAGGATGTTGCTTTAGTGCTTTCAAGTGGCGGTCCGAGAGGATTTGCCTATATCGGGGCCATTGAAGAATTGGAAAGCAGGGGATACAATATTACTTCAGTGACGGGGTGCTCGATAGGCTCGCTGGTAGGCGGCGTTTACGCTGCAGGCGGTCTGGACGGGTTCAAGGAATGGCTCTTCGACCTTGACAATGCCAAATTGCTTTCTCTTCTGGACGTTTCGATCAGCAAAAGCTATCTCATGAAGGGAGATAAGGTGATAGATGAGATAAAGAAAGTCGTTCCGGAGGTCAATATCGAGGACCTGCGGATACCTTACCGTGCCGTGGCAACTGACCTCTATACTGGCGAGGAAGTCGTGTTCAGCAAGGGAAAATTGTTCGACGCCATAAGGGCCTCGATTTCCATTCCGTCACTTTTCCGTCCCGTCAAGTACGGCTATCATACTCTGATAGATGGTGGGGTCGTCAATACCATGCCGCTTAGCCGGGCAGTGCGCAATGGGCACGACATCCTGGTGGCATTTGATGTGAATCACATTGACTCGGAAAAGATTGCAAGTTATCTCAAAGAACTTGAGGATGTCCGCGCCGAAGACATTGAACTGAAGTCAGATGCATTGGATGCGATTGGCGATTTGGCATTGAAAAAGGGCGTGTCGCTCCTGGATAGAGTCCGGATGATAGGCGATGAAGCGCAGAAAGCCTATAAGGGGATAGTCGAAATCGGCAAGAAGACGAGACAACTCGAGGATGAGGTCAATGACGAAAATATACCGACAAGCGACAACTATTATTCGATATTGACAAGGACCTTCTCGCTGATGAATCACACCATAGCGCGCCAGTCCATCCAACTCTATAAACCGGACATCGTAGTTAAAATGACCTTCGACACATACGGCGCAATACCCGATTATGCCAAAGGCGAGGAAATCGCCGCCGAAGGCCGTGAACTGATGTCCGCCGCCCTCGACGAATATGAGCGCGCGGAGGATGAGCAGAACTCCGTCATGTCCGGACAACGGAAATAAGTCAATGCTCCTCTGCATCCGACCTGCCGGAAATATACGGTGTTTTCACTATGTTTCATTTAAAATAGTGGAAATGATGTGACGGGAACGTATTTTCGTCATTGATTTTAGAGAATTGCCATACATGTGCAAATTAATTGACCTCTATAAATTCAATCAATGATGAAAAGGATAATTATTAAATTGGTGGCGGCATTGGCGATTATGTCAATGTCAGTGTCTTGTGGGAAAGAAAACTCATCCGGACTCATATTGTTGATGTCCGATTCTCAGACTGTTGATTACAATGCCCAGGAAGTGAAGCTCGGATATAAGGTGCTTCTGGACAATGGTTCGGACATTTCTGTTACGACGGATGCGGATTGGGTCAATGTCGGTACACTTGGCGAGTCCGAAGTTGCTCTTTCGGTTTCGCAAAATGATTCCAGAACAGAGTCGCGTGTGGCGGAAATCGTTGTAGGCTATGGGGATATGGAACCATTGACATTCACATTGACACAAGATTATTTGCGTCCTGTGATTGGCCTTAAACGTCTTTCCGAGACGGTCGATTGTCAGGCGCAGGAGTATTTTGTGTCGTGTGAAATCCTGAATCCCATTGATGGTGAAGAGTTTAACGCGGAAACGGAGCAGGAATGGTTTGAAATCGACCTTGAACAGGAGAAAGGTGGCATCAGGCTTCAAATTCCGGAAAATGCGACAGCGGAGGATAGGGTAGCGGAGATCATTTTCACTTACGCGGGTGCCGAAACCCGTAAGCTCGCATTTGTCCAGAAAGCCGTCAAGGAATATGAATTCATCGGTGGAATCAAATGGGCATTGAACAACTGTGGTGACCCGTCGAGCCCTCTCGGAAGCTATTATAATTGGAAGGAGCGTGAAACTGCGTGTCCTGATGGCTGGCGTCCTGCAACGGCAAAGGAAATGCAAAAGCTGTTTTACTATGGGTCAGCATGGACTTCGCACAACGGCGTCAACGGACGCTGGTATTCAGGAATGGTAAAATATGCTGAGGATGTTCCCCATATTTTTCTGCCGGCTGCAGGTGGATGTTGGTTCGGCAATTTCCGTGAAATCGGGGTGTGCGGATACTATTGGTCTGACAACGTGATGAATTCAGGCAATGTAAGCGGTTATGGCGTAATGGATTACAATATCCAGGTAGGAGTAGGACTCAGCACCAAGGACAACAGCCGCTATTCGCTCCGCTGTGTTCAGGATTGAGTGGATTTGGGCTGAATACTAACTATAGGTGGTTGTCATTTGCCGTTTGTTCCGCATAAAACGTTTTTGCGGAACAAACGGCCTCTGAAAATGCATTCGGTGTAACTTAAAACGTTTAATCGGTACAAAAGGCGTTTAAAAATAATCAGTATAGAGGATGCCGTCGAGGTGGTCGCATTCGTGCTGGAAGATGACGGCGGTGAAACCTTGGATGGTTTCGGTCGTGTCGCGTAGGGTTTTGGTGGACGTGTAGGTGATGTCAATGTCGCGGTAGCGGGCTACTTTTCCGCTTCTTCCGGGAATGCTGAGGCATCCTTCAGAACCGGGTACCTTTTCTCCGCGGCTGGCAGCGACCAGAATGTTCGGATAGACTTCGAATGGCGCTCCGGACTTGTCGAAACGCTGTACGGCCACGATGCGGCGCGAGATCCCGACCTGCGGACCGGCGATTCCTACGCCATCCTGCTCCGGCGATGTCACCGTCGCCACCATCTTTTCTGCCAGGGTTTGATATTCAATGCTTTTCAATTCGTTTTCATTGATTCTGCCGCAACTTTTCCTGAGTGTCAATGAATCCGAGGCGTCATTGACAGTAAGCACCCGCATTGTGGCTCCGCCGTTCATGATCAGAGACTTTTCCGCATTGCTCCATCCGCTTTGGCTGGTGCATGATATGGCGGCCACGGTCGTCATTGCCGCGAGAATATTTCCGAGAGTCTTCATAATGTCATATTTGTATTTTATGGTTTGTTCTTCCACGCGAGGCCATCATCGAAAAAGACGGAATCACTGATTGGATCATGTCATTCATTCTTCAGTCTTGAGCGTTACGATTTTACAAGGATGACCAGTTGCCGGGACTATCTTCTCCAGGAGGTCCGTCATCTTGATTTTCAATGTTGCCGTATTGATGCATGGGTGACATCCAAGATAGTCGGATTTCATCAGGTCATTGTCAATGACCAGCATGACTTTATGTTCATTGTCATTGATAAGGCCCATTACCGAAACCGAGCCGGGGTGGATTCCCAGCAGTTCGGTCATTTTGCTTTCGTCCGCGAATGACAGCCTGGCGCAGCCGAGTTCCGACGACAGGAATTTGGTCTTGAAATGCTTGTCGCCCGGAAGCATCAGGAGATAAAACTGGGTCTGTTGGCGATTGCAGAGAAACAGGTTCTTGCAGATCGGCACTCCGAGCGTCTTCTCGATTTCCTGGCATTGTTCCATAGTGTACGCCGCCTCATGACAAACCGTCTCGTATTGGATGCTGATCGAATCCAGAAAATCATAAGTCCTTGTTTCCACCTCGCTCCGTCCCTCGTCGCTGTCCGGTCGGCCGATATAATGTGTAATCATTGTTCTTTTATGTATAACTTGTTCTTCTTTGCAAAGTTATACAATAATCGGCGTTTTCCTGCGATAATTTATTCCTGCTTTTTGTGGTTGTTGTGGTCCTTCTATATTATCTTTGCAGCATAATTGCCCTATATGGAGAACAACCTTTTGATATATAATATTGGAGATGGTGCACAGGCCTTTACTGCTGGCCGCGACGCTGTCCTCCCATGTCATGTCATTCAGCCGCACCAGACCCATTCCGTCAAAGTGGCCTGCATTGATGATCCCGGAATTGCCAGAGAACAGCTGGAAGGTGTGGATGCATTGGTTACCAACCTGCGTGGAGTCGCCATCGGAGTCAGGACCGCTGACTGCATCCCCGTCCTGCTGTATGATCCTGTCAGAGGGGCCATCGGAGCTGCTCATAGCGGATGGAGGGGCACGGTGAACATGATTGCAAAGAAGACGGTAGTAGAGATGGTACGTCTGTTCGGATGCTCTCCGTCGGATATTCGTGCGGTGATCGGCCCGGGAATAGGGTTCGACAGTTTCCAGGTAGGGGAGGAGGTGGCCCTTGTCTTCAAGGAGTCCGGATTCCCGGTTGACCGTATCTGGGCCTTCAGGGGAGCAAGGGCAGAGAACTCAATGGAGGGAGGACATCACATTGACCTGAAGGAATGTGTGAGGATTTCGCTTATTGACTGCGGTGTTCCTGCGGATAATATCCAGGTCTCGGATATCGACACCTATATTGATGACAGGTTTTATTCCGCAAGGCGTGAGGGGACTCAAACCGGCAGGAACATCAATGCCGTAAAGATGGTGTAGGGCCCGTCGTTCCGTTAGAAACCATGACTCATTTTGTGGTCGAATTGACTTCATTCCAATATGAGCGACAATTATCAGTTTCTTACCCATGCGCCTGTCCATCGGGTGATAGGCGAGATGGCGATACCGACTATCATATCAATGTTGTTGACAAGCGTATATAACCTGGTCGACACTTTTTTCGTGGGACAGATTGACACGCAGTCAACAGCGGCAGTAGGCATCGTGTTCAGCGTGATGTTCTTCATTCAGGCTTTTTCTTTCTTCTTCGGCAACGGCTCCGGAAACTACATCTCCAGACAGCTTGGTGCCCAGAAGGTAGAGGATGCAGAGACGATGGCAAGTACGGGTCTCTTTTACACATTGGCATTCTCAATCCTGATCATGCTGACAGGCTTGCTTTTCCTTGAACCTGTCAGTATCCTACTTGGCAGTACACCCACCATTCTTCCATATACATGTCAGTATCTTGGCATCAGTCTTCTGGGCACGCCGTTTATCATGGGAACCTTCTGTATAAACAACCAGATGCGATTCCAGGGGTTCGCCAAGTATTCCGTATATGGAGTAGTCATCGGTTCCATCATCAATTGTCTGCTTGACCCTCTCTTCATCTTCGGCTTCTCCATGGGCGTTCGCGGGGCAGCATTGGCCTCGGTCATAGGGCAGTTTTGCGGATTCATGATCCTGCTCGTGATGAGCAGGAAGGAAGGTGTGATTCGTTACAGTCCCCGCAAAATCTCCTTTGAGAGCAGATTTGTGAAGGAAATCATTGCCGGAGGCACACCATCCCTTTCCCGGCAGGGACTTGCAAGTGTCAGCACCATTGCCCTCAACAGCGTTGCCGGCAATTATGGCGATGCGGCCATTGCCGCCATGAGTGTCGTAAACCGCATCACTATGTTCATATTCAGCGTGATCATTGGCCTCGGACAAGGATATCAACCGATGTGCGGCTTCTGTTATGGTGCAAAACTTTACGATAGGGTAAAGAAAGGCTTCTGGTTCAGCACAAAGATCGGCATGGTGTTCCTTTTGTTCTGGGCTGTGGTCCTTATCATCTTCAGCAAGGATGCTGTCGCGTTGTTCCGCAATGATCCTGAAGTGATTGCCATCGGTATTCCCGCATTGCGTTACCAGATGATCATGTTTCCTGTATGCAGCTTTATGATGATGTCCAACATGATGATGCAGACCTGCCGGAAGACCATACGTGCCAACATACTTGCCGCTTCGAGGCAGGGGCTGTTCTTCATCCCTCTGATCATCATCCTGCCTCACTGTTTCGGACTTTTTGGCGTGGAAATCTGCCAGGCAGTGAGCGACCTCATTTCTTTCGTGGTGACCATTCCCATAGTGTGGTCCGCATTCCGGGAAATGAAATGATGTGTTATAGGTGTTGGCTGCGTCCCGCTGCAAATGCTTTTAAATCAGGAAGGTATTACATAATTTCTTGCAATAATCTGCAGGCGGATTAGGGCAAATGCATTACCTTTGTTCAAAATGAAATGATTATGTCGAAGGTTGATAAATATGTTGCGCTGATTCCGCAGATCCAGTCAGTCCTTTCGGGTGAGACTGATGAAATTGCAAGGATGTCAAATATGGCGGCGTTGCTTCACTTTGAATTCGGCTTCTGGTGGACAGGGTTTTATCGCGTCGTTTCGGCAGATGAACTGGTGCTCGGGCCATTTCAGGGGCCTGTAGCCTGCACCAGAATCAAGAAAGGCAGGGGAGTCTGCGGCACTTCATGGAGAGAGGACCGCACACTTGTCGTCCCTGATGTTGAGCAGTTTCCCGGACACATCGCGTGTTCAAGCGAAAGCCGGAGCGAGATAGTCGTTCCATGCCGTAAATTCGGCCAGATTGTCGCGGTGCTTGACATTGACAGTAAGGAGCTTGCCACATTCGATGAAATTGACAGAGATTATCTTGAGCAGATAGTGTCAATGCTGTATGGCAAAGAAAGCCAAAGGGGATAGTGTATTTCGGAGAGAACTATTACTAATATCATGAAAGCAGAATTTGCGGGCCAGATGGTAGTCGCGGACACCAAACCACATTATAGGTTACTTGACGGACTAAGAGGAGTGGCTGCCTTACTTGTCGTCTGGTATCATGTCCATGAAGGTTTTTCATTCGCAGGCGGCGGTATGATTACAGGCATTAATCATGGCTATCTTGCAGTGGATTTCTTCTTCATGCTGTCGGGATTCGTCATCTCGTATGCATATGATGACAGATGGACTAAAGGCTTCAGTCTCAAAGACTTTTTTAAGCGCAGAATCATCAGGCTTCACCCAATGGTCATAATTGGTGCCATCACCGGCGCCATTACATTTATGCTCCAAGGCTCTGTTCAATGGGATGGAACTCATATTGCGACTTCAGCTGTAATGTTGGCCATGCTGTGTGCCATGTTCATGATTCCAGCAACTCCAGGATGCTGCTATGAAGTACGTGGCAATGGAGAAATGTTTCCTCTGAACGGGCCAAGTTGGTCGCTTTTCTTTGAATACATTGGCAATATTATATATGCATTGATAATCAGGAGATTACCTAAAGCGGCATTGGTTTGGTTGGTGATTGTTCTGGGCATTCTTCATACAAGTTTCGCAGTTTTGGACGTTTCCGGGTACGGAAGTATAGGAGTCGGCTGGACCATTGATACAATGAATTTTTTTGGAGGACTGCTGCGGATGCTGTTTCCGTTCACTGCCGGTATGCTTGTCGCAAGAAATTTCCGTGCGATAAACGTCCGGGGCGCGTTCTGGCTATGCTCAGCCGTTCTTTTTGCCCTGTTCTGCGTTCCGTACCTGCCCCAAACTTTTAAGGTCAATGATACTTTGGCATTGACCTTAAACGGGGCTTTCGAGTCATTCTGCATCGTCATTGTATTTCCGATTCTTGTATGGCTCGGCGCATCAGGTCGCGCATCTGATGGAGTGTCTGACAAGGTTTGCGGTTTTCTCGGTGACATATCATATCCTCTGTATCTCATCCATTATCCTTTTATGTATCTTTTCTATTCTTGGCTTATAAAAACGGAACAGTACACATTGATGGAGACTTGGTCAGTTGTTCTCGTTCTCTATGCGAGTTGTGTTTTAGTGGCGTTTATCTGCTTGAGATTATACGACATTCCAGTGCGTAACTGGTTAAGACGACGCATGGGATAGATAATTGTTTCCTGCGGGTACGATTGACTATGCTTCATTAACTGAGGCAATCGCTGAAATCATCAGGTAGGTCTTCGTCTTTTGTTTTTATTGCTTTTTCTTCGTGTCGGGCAGAAATCCGGC
>OFMQ01000714.1_pt1 | contig 21588 bp, 20 predicted proteins | sample 1541851 | NCBI WGS metagenome assembly OFMQ01 (sample SAMN04209227, study PRJEB22552) | human gut metagenome | biome: gut; material: feces | host: Homo sapiens | place: USA: Oklahoma | reverse complement strand
CGGCGGCGTGCTCACGGAGCCGTTCACGCTGGTGTTCCGCACGGAGCGCGGCGCGGAGTTTGATGCGGTGACGGTCAGCTTTTCCGTGACCGATGCGGCGAACGCTGTGGGGCAAGAACTGATAGATACGGTGCAGACGACGGAAAAGACGTTCACTTACGTGAAAGAGCCGGAGATCGGCGCGGCACTGCTTTCGCTCATCCCGCCGACGGGCACGCTTTCCCCGAGCTTTGACCCGGAGAGGTTCCAATATTCGCTCTCGGTGCCGTTTTCCGTCACGTCACTCGTTTTCGACGCTCAGCCGGCAGAGGGCTGCTCTGTGCGCGTGAACCGCAAAAATCTCGGCGCGGGCGGCAGCACGGTCGATTTTGAATTCACCGTTACGCCCGAAAGTGGCGAAACGGCAGTGTACACCGTGGCCGTCACGCGTGAGAAAAAACCCGTGACGGCGGTGGCAGGAAAGACGGGCACGTCGTCCGCCGCAAAGGGAAAAGACGCGGCAAGCAGTGAAAAGCCTGCGGAAAGTGAAGCCGCCGAAGCCAATGTAGAAGAAGCACCGGCCGAAACAACCGTTGTGACAGGAGAAGCGCGCGACGCGGATCTGACCCAGACGGAAGCGGAGAAAAACGCCCGTGCGGTACAGACAGACCGTCTTGTTACGGCCGCCATCGTGCTGCTTGCGGTGGCGTTTGGCTTTCTGCTTGCCGTTTTGTGGCAGCGTGTTTCCGAAAAGAAGGGGGAAAAGTCCGGTCCGCGCCACGGCGCATGATGCACACGCTGCGCCTTGATTTCATACTATGAACTGCGAGCTTGTCTTGCAAGTATAGTTTGAAAGGAGACACAGCACATGGCAGATGAAAACACCATGCTGCGCGGCTGCCGCACCACCTGTACGCCGCTGCCCGAGGACCCTGTGCCCGGTATGGCCTACGTGCCGTTTCAGCAGTGGAGCGAAACCTACGAGCCGGCGCGCGCGCTCGATGACGGCACACTGTTCCCGGTTTTGAATAAACCGTTTTACGGAAGGCGGGGTGAGCCGCGGTGAACGAACAGCAGCGTTTAAGGCGGCACATTTCCGCCGTGCAGTTCGCGATGTGGGAGCTGCATTTGTATCTTGATTCGCATCCGTATTGCAAAGAGGCGGCGAAAAAGCTTGCTGCTTACCGCGAGGAATACGATAAGCTTACGGTCGAGTACGAAAAAGCGTACGGCCCCTTAAACGAGACTTCGCGCTCAACGAGCCGCTGGGCGTGGATCAGCGGCCCGTGGCCCTGGGAAAACGGCACAGAAATGGACGGTGATCTTTAATGTGGGTCTATGAGAAAAAGCTGCAATACCCTGTCAACATCAAAAACCCTAACCCGGCGCTTGCAAAGCTGATTATATCACAATATGGCGGACCTCACGGTGAGCTCGGCGCCTCTCTTCGCTATCTTTCCCAGCGATACAGCATGCCATACCCCGAGCTGAAAGCCATCCTGACCGATATTGGTACCGAAGAGCTGGCACATTTAGAAATGATCGGCACCATTGTTTACCAGCTGACGCGGAATTTAACGCCGGAAGAAATAAAAAAAGCCGGCTTCGACGACTATTTTATCGACCACACAACCGGCGTTTACCCGGCTGCTGCCAGCGGTTCCCCCTTTACCGCAGCTTATATCGGTGTGACCGGCGACACCATCGCGGACCTGACCGAGGCGTCCGCCGTGGCGCGGAACCTCGGCTACCGGAACCGCATCGTCACGCTGGACCATGTGCTGAAAAACGGTGACATCGTAGAGATTTTGACCTCCAAAAACGCCAAGGGCCCCAGCCGGGACTGGATGAAGATCGCCAAGAGCAACGAGGCCCGGAACAAGATCCGCCAGTGGTTCAAGCGGGAGCGCAGGGAGGAGAACATCGCCACTGGCCGGGCCCTGTTTGAATCAGAGCTGAAGCACGCCAAGATCCCTCTGAGTTCCATCACGGCGGAGGATGTGCTGCCCAGCATCCTGCGGAAGGTCCGTTTCGGGACACTGGACGAGCTGTATGCCTCCATCGGCTACGGCGGCACCACCGCGGTGAAGAGCGTGGCCCGCATCAAGGACGAGCTGCTCCGCCTGGGACGGCTGAAGGCGGAGAAGGCCGCGGCGTCCTCCCGCACCACGGCGGAGAGCGTCATCGTCCCCGGCACGGCCGCCCCGGTGGACGTCAGCCAGCTGAAGGGCTCCAACAAGCATACCGACTCGGGGATCATCGTGGAGGGACTGGGCAACTGCCTGGTGAAATTTGCCAAATGCTGCACCCCCGTTCCCGGCGACCCGGTGATCGGGTTCATCACCCGGGGTTACGGGGTGTCCGTCCACCGGGCGGACTGTCCCAACGCCGCGCCGGAAAACCGAAAGCCGGAGGAGGCCGCCCGCTGGGTGCGGGTGTCCTGGGTGGACAGCAAGCTGCCCAACTACCGCACCGCCCTGGAGGTGGCCTCCAAGGACCGGGATAATCTGACTCTGGATGTGGCTATGGCCCTGTCGGCGGCCAAGGTAAAGGTCACCGCCCTGTCCGCCCGCTCCATGCCGGACGGACACGCCATCCTCCGCATCGAGGTGGAGGTGCGGGACAAGGAGGAGCTGGCTTCGGTCATCAATAAGCTGAACAACATCCAGGGGGTCTATCATGTGGCCCGGATGACCGGGAAGTAAGAACTGCGCGGGGCTTACCCGCGCCTGTCGTTCATAATCTGAGCTGTGAGGTCGATATTATGAGAGCAGTTGTTACCCGGGTGTCCTCCGCCTCCGTTACCATTGACGGGGCGGTGCGGGGCGCCATTGAAAAGGGCTATCTGGTTCTGCTGGGAGTAGGTCCCCAGGATACGGAAGCTGTGTGCGATAAGCTGGCCGAAAAAATCTGTAATCTGCGGATCTTTGAGGACGAAAACGGAAAAATGAACCTGAATTTGGAGCAGGTGGGGGGCGCTCTTCTGGTGGTGAGCCAGTTTACCCTCTACGCCGACACCAAGAGCCGCCGCCCTGGTTTTACCGGGGCGGCCAAGCCCGATGTGGCCATTCCCCTCTATGAGCGATTTATGGACCAGTGCCGTCAGCGGGGGTTCCAGGTGGAGCATGGGGAGTTCGGAGCGGATATGCAGGTGGCGTCGGTCAACGACGGGCCGGTCACCATCTTATTTGAATTATGAATGAGGAGTTAGGAGTTAGGAATTAGGAATTAGGAATTGGATAAAAGCTGTCTGCATTCCGCTTTCATTTTGTGAGCCGTGACAGCGCGGAACACCATAATTCCTAACTCATCATTCCTAATTCCTGATTTCCGACTCACGAGAGGAGGACAAATGATGAAGGTTAAAGTCATGCAGGTAGGGCCTATCGGAACCAACTGCTATATTCTGGAGGACGAGACCACCGGCAAGGCCGCCGTCATTGACCCCGGGGACGAGGCGGAGCGGATCCTGGCTGCGCTGAAGGAGGGCGGGGCGGAGGTGACCCACATCCTGCTCACCCACGGCCACTATGACCACACCACCGCTGTCCCGGAGTTGGAGAAGGCACTGCCCCAGGCGGCCATCTATATCCACCGGGGCGACGCCAATGGTGCGGGCAACACCCTGTTTCCCCTGGCGGGACAGGTGGCCGGTCTGAACTTCTATGACGAGGGGGACCACATCCAGGTGGGCTCCATTGATGTTCAGGTCCTCCACACCCCGGGGCACTCCAAGGGCTCCGTCACGCTGAAGGCGGGGGACGTGCTGTTCACCGGGGACACCCTGTTCTGCGGCTCCTGTGGCCGCACGGACCTGCGGGGGGGCAGCTATGAGGAGATCATGGCCTCTCTGAAGCGGCTGGGCCAGTTGGAGGGGGACTATCACGTCTGTCCCGGCCACGACCGGACCTCCACCCTGGAGCGGGAGCGGCAGTACAACCCCTTCCTGCGGGAGGCCATGGGACAGCGGAGTTGAGGAAGGAACAGCGATGAAATTAGTGCTAAAGGGGCACGACGAGCGGTATGTTGTGGAACAGGGGATGCTGAACCTGTTTCCTGGTGAGCGGCCCGTCTATGAGCCCATTGGCCCGGAGGATGACACCTGGGCCCGGGTCTCCCTCCGGGAGGAGGCGGACGGCTGTACCGTGGAGGTGGAGCTGTCCTGGCGGGGGACGGCGGCAACCCACCGGCTGGACGCCCCCCTGACGGGGGACGAATTTCAGCGGGAGGGCCTGCGCCGCCGGGCCATCGGCCGGTGCTTTTTCCTGGCCGCCCATGGGGTCACCGGTACTGCGCCCCCCTGGGGGATGCTCACCGGCGTGCGCCCGGTGAAGCTGCCCACCCGGGAGATGGCTGCCGGAGCCACCCCGGAGCAGGCACGGGCCAGCCTGGAGCGGGACTGCTATGTCTCCCCGGAGCGGGCGGAGCTGGCGGTGGACTGCGCCCAGGCCAGCCTGAATGCCCAGCGCACTCTGAAGGAGGACGAGGTCTCTCTCTATGTGGGCATCCCCTTCTGTCCCACCCGGTGCGCCTACTGCTCCTTTGTGTCCGCCGATGTGGGCCGGACGCTGAAGCTGCTGGAGCCCTATCTGGACGCCCTTTTGGAGGAGATCGACGCCCTGGGCCGAATCCTGGAGCGGACTGGAAAGGGCCTTCGCACCTTCTACATGGGGGGTGGTACGCCCACCACTCTGTCCGCTGTCCAGCTGGACCGTCTGCTCACCCGGTGCCGGGAGGTCCTGCCTCTGGAGGGCTGCACCGAGTATACCGTGGAGGCCGGCCGGCCGGACACCATCGACCGGGCGAAGCTGGAGGTGCTGAAAGGACACGGCGTGGGCCGCATCTCCATCAATCCCCAGACCCTGGAGGACCATGTGCTCCGGGCCATCGGACGGAAACACGCCGCCGGGGACATCCGGGCGGCCAACGACCTGGCCCGGTCAGTGGGCTTTGACTGCATCAATATGGACCTGATCGCCGGCCTGCCCCAGGACTCCTGCGAGGGCTTCCGCCGCTCTCTGGAGGGGGTGCTGGAGATGGAGCCGGAGAACGTCACCATCCACACCCTTGCGCTGAAAAAGGGCTCCACTCTTATGGAGCGGGGCGGTAGCCTGCCCAGCGGAGCGGAAGTGGCAGAAATGCTAGACTTCTCACGAGAGATATTGATACGGCGTGGTTATCGACCGTATTATTTATACAGGCAGAAATATATGTCCGGTGCATTGGAGAACGTGGGTTGGGCCAAACCTGGGACAGAGAATCTGTACAACATCATTATGATGGAGGAACTCCAGACAGTGGTGTCGGTAGGAGGAGGCGGAGTTACAAAGTTGGTGGACTACGCCGCTGGAAGAATCGTTCGCCTGCCCAACCCCAAGTATCCCCACGACTATCTGACCTCGCTGGAGAAGGTGCTGGCCCAAAAGGAGGAGCTGATCCGGTTTTACGGTTCTGAACTTCCCTAACTGCTACCCTGATGTGAAAGGAGAACGTCCATGGCATATCAATTACAGGAGATCAACCGCCGGATCCAGAATGATGTCACTGAATTTTTAGCGGAGTGCGATGAGAACTATGCCCAGCGCGTCTCACTGGCTGCGGATAAGATTCTGTCTAACCTAGAGGCCAGCCCCATTGTTCTGCTGTCCGGCCCATCTGGATCCGGCAAAACCACCACTGCAATGAAAATCGCGGAAGAACTCCAGCGGCGGGGGGTGAACACCCACGCAGTGGCCATGGACAACTACTTTAAAACCACCAATCCAAAGACTGCGCCCCGTACCCCAGAAGGAGCACTGGATTTTGAGTCCCCGCTCTGTCTGGATATGGAACTGCTGGACCGTCACTTCACTGCTCTGACCCAGGGAGAGGAGATTCTGATCCCCAAGTATGAGTTTATTCGCCAGATGCGCAACGACAGCAAGGGTACTCCGCTTCGTCTTGGCAAAAACGAGATCGTGGTGTTTGAAGGGATCCACGCCCTCAATGACAGTATTGCTGGCCGCCACCCGGAGGCTACTAAGCTGTACATCTCTGCCCGTTCCAACATCAATGAGGGCTCCGTGCTCCGCTTTAAAGGAACATGGATGCGCCTGACCCGCCGGGCGGTGCGGGATTATAATTTCCGCGGCACCGGAGTAGAAGATACTCTGGATATGTGGGCCAACGTGCGCCGGGGGGAGAAGCTGTATATTTCGCCCTTCAAGAACAAGGCGGATATTATCTTTGACTCTTCCCTTCCTTATGAGGTTTCAGTGATGAAGCACTATGCCCTCCCTTTACTGGAGGCAGTCCCGGAGGAGAATGTCCGTCGGGAGGAATTATTGGAGTTGATCGATGCGTTTCAGTTTTTCCAGCCCATCGATCCGGAACTGGTGGATAAGAGCTCTCTGCTCCGGGAGTTTATCGGCGGCGGTTCTTACCACTACACATGAGGAATTAGAATTTACAAATTAAGAGTGAGAGTCTTGAGGTCCGGTTCTGCCGGGCAGGGTACATTGCGCTCCCTCGCTCCTGATTGAGAGAAAAGGTGCCAACATGACAGAACCAATCTATAACTCACGAGATTTCCGGTGCAAGTCACCCTATGGGGCGGCGGCATCGGGGACCCCGGTTAAACTCACCCTCCGGCCGCTGCGGCAGGAGGGTTATTCCCGTGCGTTGCTCACGGCACGGTTTGAGGCTCGGAAGGACGAGATCCTCACCATTCCTATGCCATGGTCCGGGCTGGATGGGGATCGGGATCAGTTTTCATGCGTGCTGGACACTGAGGGATATGTGGGACTGGTATGGTACACCTTTACCTTGGAGCGATTGGATGGGAAAAAGAGCCGGCAGCTGGGTCCCTATCAGCTGACAGTGTATGATGGCGGGGAGGAGGTCCCTGCTTGGTTTGGCGAGGGAATGACCTATCAGATCTTCCCAGATCGTTTCCGCCGCACCAGGATCCCAGACCCTGCCGGGATGGTAGGGGGGCGGTGGGTACACGCTGCCTGGCAGGAGGAGCCTGAGTACCGTCCGGACCAGAATGGTGAGATACGAAACCGGGACTTTTTCGGCGGAGACCTGCGGGGTGTAATGGAAAAGCTGGATTATCTCCGCAGTTTGGGGGTGACGACCCTCTATTTCTGTCCTGTTTTTGAGGCGGCAGAGAATCACCGCTATGGCACAGCCGATTACAGCAGAATCGATCCTATGCTGGGCTGTGAGGAGCACTTTTCCACTCTCTGCGAGAAGGCCCACAGCCTGGGAATGCGGGTGATGCTGGATGGGGTATTCAACCATACCGGCTTTGTCAGCCGTTACTTCAATGGAGACGGATTTTACCCGGAGCTGGGGGCTCACCAGAGTCAGGACTCACCCTGGTCCTCCTGGTACAATTTCCAGCAGTGGCCAGATAGATATGAGAGTTGGTGGGGGATCTACTCCCTGCCCGCAGTGAACGAGCACGACCCATCCTATCGGGAGTTTATCTTTGGCGGAGAGAACTCGGTAGTCCGCCGGTGGCTGCGGGCGGGGGCTGACGGCTGGCGGCTGGATGTGGCGGATGAACTGCCGGATGACTTTGTCCAGGGGGTCCACGCCGCAGCCCGGGCGGAGAAGCCGGACGCGGTGGTCATTGGCGAGGTGTGGGAGGACGGCTCCACCAAGGTAGCCTACGGCGTGCGCCGCCGCCATATCCTGGGGGGGCACTGCGACGGGCTGATGAACTACCCCTTCCGCGGCGCGGCCCTGGCCTACCTCAGGGGCGGAGACGCCCGGGACTTTATGGAGGCGATGGAGACCCTGCGGGAGAACTACCCCCGGTTTGCCTTCTACTCCGCCATGAATGCCCTGGGAACCCACGACACCCCACGTATCCTCACCCTGCTGGGCGTGGGGAACGAGTGCCGGGACCGCTCCCGGGAGTGGCGCTCCAGCTTCCGAATGGATCCGGATCAGCGCCGTCGGGGGAAGGAACTCCTGAAGCTGGGAGCCGCCCTGCTGTTTGCGTTCCCCGGCTCCCCCACGGTGTATTATGGGGACGAGGCGGGGATGGAGGGCTTTGAGGACCCATTCAACCGCCGTACCTTCCCCTGGGGGCATGAGGAGCCGGAGCTGCTGGACTGGTTCACCCGCCTGGGCCACCTGCGGCAGGAGTCCGCCGCCCTGCGCCGTGGCGGCATCCGCTACCGGGTGAGCGACGGACCGCTGCTGGCCTTTACCCGCACCTGCGGGGAGGAGACGATCCTGGCCGCCTTTAACACAGGGGATCAGACGGCCGCTCTGCGGCTGGAGGACGGGGAGCGGGTCCAGCTGCTGTTGGGCGCAGCTCGCTTTCAGAGCGCTCCACAGGGGCATACTCTGACCCTTCCGCCCCGCACCGGAAGCCTGATGCGCCTGCTGGCCGGTCAGGAGGAGGGTACGGCATATTCTGATTGAAGAAACAGTGCTCTGGAGTGGTGGGAAGTTCGCCGCTCTGGGACGCGTCTGTATAAAATAGGAAGCACTTCTGAGCAGAATCACGAAAATTTCGGAAAGGACCAGGTGGAATGTGGAATAAAACTTGACATGACACCCGGTTCCATTTACAATGATATACAGGACAAAAGTGAAAAACTTGGGGGATGTTTTTCAGTTGTCGCAAGGAGACAGGCCGCGACACGGGCTGTGCCTTGCGGCTCCTTTTATGCTGTCTGACCCGGCGGGAGAGCTCCGCCGCCGGTGGAACACCACTTTTTTGCGGCTGTGCCGCGAAGGGGAGAGGAGCACCCCAACCATTGATTCTGATTTGGAGGTGTCAAAAGCCAAATGTTACCCTATGTTATTGGGGCGGTTCTGGGCCTGGTTCTGGGTGCGGCACTGGTCTATGTGTTTGGCGTTCTGCGGGAGCGGAAGCAGGCTGATGAGGATCTGAACTCCGCAAAGAACCAGGCGAAGCAGATCGTCAACGACGCGTACAAGAGCGCGGAAAATAAGAAGCGAGAGGCCCTTCTGGAGTCGAAGGAGGAGATCCTCAAGGCCCGCAATGAGTACGAGCGGGAGGAAAAGGAGCGCCGGAGCGACCTTCAGAAACAGGAACGCCGGCTTCAGCAGAAGGAAGAGAACCTGGACCGCAAGACGGAGAACATGGAGCGGAAAGAGGAGCATCTGTCCAACCGCCTGGCCCGGCTGGAGGCCACCCAGGCGGAGGCGGAACGGCTCAAGCAGGAGCAGGTGGATATGCTGGAGAAGATCTCCGGCTTCACTGCGGAGGAGGCGAAAGCCTATCTCCTCAGCCAGCTGGAGGCCGACGTGACTCACGAGTCCGCCATGAAGATCAAGGAGATCGAGGCCCGGTTCAAGGACGAAGCCGACTCCAAGGCCCGCGAGATCATCTCTCTGGCCATTCAGCGTTGTGCCGCCGACCATGTGGCGGAGGCCACGGTGTCCGTGGTGCCCCTGCCCAACGATGAGATGAAGGGCCGCATCATTGGCCGCGAGGGCCGCAATATCCGCACCCTGGAGACCCTAACCGGGGTGGACCTGATCATTGACGACACGCCGGAGGCCATCACGGTCTCTTGCTTTGACCCCGTCCGCCGGGAGATCGCCCGTCTGGCCCTGGAGAAGCTGATTTTGGACGGCCGCATCCACCCCGCCCGCATCGAGGAGATGGTGGAGAAGGCTAAGCGTGAGGTGGACGCAACCATCAAGGCTGAAGGCGAGCGCGCCATTTTTGAGACCAATGTTCACGGTCTGCACCCGGAGCTGGTCAAGCTCCTGGGACGGATGCGCTACCGCACCAGCTATGGCCAGAACGTGCTTAACCACTCCATCGAGGTGTCCCACATCGCCGGCCTGCTGGCCGCCGAGATCGGCGCCAACGTGACCGAGGCCAAGCGCGCCGGTCTGCTCCACGACTTGGGCAAGTCCATCGACCACGAGGTGGAGGGCTCCCATGTCACCATCGGCGTGGAACTGGCCCGGAAGTATCACGAGAGCGAGGCGGTCATTCACGCCATTCACGCCCACCACAACGACGTGGAGCCCCAGACTGTGGTGGCCTGCCTGGTCCAGGCGGCCGATGCCATCTCTGCCGCCCGACCCGGCGCCCGGCGCGAGAATTTGGAGAATTATATCAAGCGTCTGGAGAAGCTGGAGGAGATCACCTCCTCCTTCCCCGGCGTGGAGAAGTCCTTTGCCATCCAGGCCGGCCGCGAGGTCCGCATCATGGTCAAGCCCGAGGTGGTCAGCGAGGATCAGATGGTCCTTCTGGCCCGGGACATTGCCAAGAAGATCGAGGACGAGCTGGAGTACCCCGGCCAGATCAAGGTCAACCTTCTGCGGGAGACCAAGGCCATCGAGTACGCCAAATAAGACAGATTTGGAGCGTCTCAAAACGCTTGCCAAAACAGCTTCCCTGCCGCAATGCGGCAGGGAAGCTGTTTTGCTTATCAGAAAACCAGCGGGGGATTAGATGGCTCCATCCCCGCACTGGTTTCCGTGTTTCGGCTGCACTCTGCAATTATGAAAGCCATGTTCTACAGATCTCCGCAAGCAAGGCGGCTGCAAGATCCGTTGCAATGATCGAGGCCTTCTTATCATTTTAGATAAAATAATCAAGTCCACCGTGCTTTGCGGCATTGGTGATACAGCGGATTGAGAGAACGGTTATGCTGTGGACATAGCACACATGGGTGATAGCCGCAGTCTTCATATCCACACTCAAGGGCGCAAATTCCGCATAGATTTTTGCGCGGAGGTGATCGGTTATAAATGATTCTCCCGTTGCCATCCGCCCCCAGGCAACTCTCCCAGCGGCTCCCAAAATATTTCCAACGCCGGGCTTTGTTCAAGTCTCCAAAATACCATTTACCCGGCCGAGAATCGTGCCCATACAGCGGAACTCGTCCGTTTCACTCACCAAAATATCCGCATCAATGACATTGAGCGCCCGAAGACGGCGCTCTCCCCTCTCGTGGAAAAGTGTGCGGATATAGTAAATCCCGTTCAGGCAGAACAAACCCATCTCATTGTGTCTCGCTTGCCTTCTTTGAAGAGCCAGAATATCATGGTTCCGGAAGACGGGCAGATATTGATCCATCTGGATCTGAAAACAAAAGTCGGTCCCCTCGGGCAGATCCTTGAGCATGATGCGCACGTTTCCTAATTTGTTTTGTATAAGAAAACCAGTATGAAGCTTTCGCAAACCGGGCAGATAGCAGGGGAGGGTGAGCTGGTTCCCGACAGTGGTTCGACTGTATTCCTCATTGATAATCAGACGAACAAGCCGCTTTCCTTCTTTGGAAAGTTCCCGATATTTTTTGATGGCATCAACCTCTTCGCTACTGAGGGAATGGTCATAAATTTTGATGATCTGGCTGTTACCGAGGTAATCGGAGTACATATAGTTGGCATCGACCTCTAACACATTGATCAAGGAAATTAAGATGTCGGGTTTCGGGGTGCTGATACCGTTTTCATAGTTTGCGATAGCTGACGGAGTGACGCAGATCTTAGCCGCCAGCTGAGGCCTGGTGAGGCTCATTTCCTGTCTCCTCTGCCGTAATTTATCCCCCAGGCTCATGTGAGGTCCTCCTTATCAGATACTGCAATGACTGCAATCCCCATTCCTTGTCTCCAAATCGCTTGCTTATAAGAAAATATCAACAAGATATTTGTAAAAATCGGTTGACTTTCAAAGAAATTTGTTGTAAGCTAAGAATAATGTTCGTGATACATGGATATATGTACTGCGAACTACAAACAGTGTTATTGATAATACTATGTCAAAAGACAGTGCTTGTCAACCAGAAAATGTGTGTAGTCTACCACAGGAGCGGCAAAATAATAATCGCAGAAAGGATAGTTTAGAATGATACACGATGAGATCACAGACGTCCTGTTGCGTGCAAGAATTCCGGCTAGTACAAAGGGATTTATCTATATTCATGATGCATTAGAGATTATGGATAAAGATTCCTACTATTTTTCCGGTAAGGTCTGCGCCCTGTACACAAAGATTGCCAAACAGCACGGAGCGAGCTTCTCACAGGTGGAACGCGCAATACGGTATGCGTTTAAGGGTGCTCTGACGCACGGGGATCCGAAGTCAGTGGAGCATTATCTGGACCCCGTCAATACCCAAAATTCCAATGAACTCAAAGTTTTGTTCCTACGGTGGAAGCAGGAGATGCAGCAGACGAAGGAGATATCATGTGACAATCTGTCAGCTTGCCGTGAGCAAATATACAATGAGATTCTTGCTGAGATGAAGGCGCTAGCATCCGGCATCCAGCAGGACGTTTCGAACGCCGCATCTCCCCCAAAAGCGATATTAAAGAGATTCTTTGCAATATCGAAATGGGAGCGTTATGTAAAAATGGAAATGGATAGAAAAACGCAAGCCTCTTTTCCCCTTGCCTCTTCTGAGACTGATGTAAACGGGGAGGTTGAGTGTTGTATAGAGAAAGCCGTGATGGACTTGCTGAGTCAATGTGTGTTCAGCGGGATCATGATAACCTATGATGTGCCGGGTTTTCCTCTCTATTACATAGATGAGCGGATGCTGTCGCTGTTGAATTATTCAAACCAGGCGGATCTCATTGCCGCAACTGGTCAGGACATGATCAATTGTATTCGGTCAGAGGACCGGGTGGGCCGGCAGGCCGAGATTGCACAGGCCCTTCTCAATGGGACCAGCTATACAACGACTTATAGAATGATGTGCAGGGAAAAGGAATATATCTGGGTCAAAGAAACAGGTGTACAGAAGTGTCTGCCCAATGGGGTGCCGGTGCTGGTCAGCTTATGTCTAGACATCACCGGGCAAATGGAAGCGCAGGCCGAATTGGAATCCATCGTTCAGTGTCCTATGGGTGGGATTTTTCGAGCCAGAATGGATCGTGATTTCACTCTGATTTATGCAAATGACCACTACTATGCTTTGCATGGCTTGACAAGAGAGGATCTGCGCAATAAATTTGGGAATAAAACGATCCATCTAGTTCATCCAGAGGATATTCCATGGATGGAGCAGCGTCTACAAAAAGCGATAGAGCAGAAAGAGCAGACAGTCAGCTTGGAATACCGTGTTGTCCGGCCTGACGGCAGGACTGTATGGCTGATGGCTGAGCAGCGTGGGAATACGCTTCTCACTGGCATGGTGATCGATATCTCGCATCAAAAGTCTATGGAGGAGCGGCTGTGCTGTAAGAGCTGGTATCAGCGCACGCTCTGTGTGGAAAATAATGGTCCTATTAGTTAGGGCATTAGTATTTTGACCAATAGCGATCTATATGGATTGTCCTTTGATGGCGCTCTGGACTGCCAGCCTCTCCCTGTAACTCAGGTGAAAGTCAGGAAAAACTCTGAAAGTCCGTGTCTATCTCCATGTATGTTTATTGTATGAAAAGGTCTGCGCGTGCAGATGTGAATCAGCTGATATTCCTCCCTTGTCAAAAAGTCACCGCCAAATTGGCGGTGATTTTCCTTGTCAGCAGCTTGAATCGCATGAAAGCAGGTGAAATACGCGCTGAACGCCAAAAACCCCGGGAATCTTGTGATTCCCGGGGTTTGAAGATTCCAAAGCAGTAAAACTCAGCGCTTGGAGAACTGGGGAGCGCGGCGGGCGGCCTTCAGACCGTACTTCTTACGCTCCTTCATACGAGGATCGCGGGTGAGGAAGCCAGCGGCCTTCAGGGCGGGGCGGAACTCCTCATTGGCCAGCAGCAGGGCGCGGGCCACACCGTGACGGATAGCGCCGGCCTGACCGGTGACGCCGCCGCCGGTGACGGTGGCAACGATGTCCACCTTGCCCAGCTGCTCGGTGGTGACCAGGGGCTGGCGGACCAGCAGCTTCAGGGTCTCCAGGCCAAAGTAATTGTCGATGTCACGGCCGTTGATGGTGATGGAACCGGTCCCGTTGGGGAACAGATGCACACGGGCCACGGAGGACTTCCGACGGCCGGTACCGTAAAAATAAGGCTTCTTGCTCTTATACATGATCGTCTACCTCCTGCTTACTCGGCAGCCCAGATCTCGGGCTTCTGGGCGGCGTGCTCGTGCTCACCGCCGCGATAAATCTTCAGGCGGGTCAGAGAATCCTTGCTGATGATGTTCTTGGGCAGCATACCGCGGACAGCCAGCTTCATGGCCAGCTCGGGGCGCTCGCTCATCAGGGTGCGGTACTTGACTTCCTTCAGGCCGCCGACCCAGCCGGAGTGGTGGCGATAGTACTTCTGATCCAGCTTCTTGCCGGTCAGAATGGCCTTCTCAGCGTTGATGATGATCACGCAGTCGCCGCAGTCGGCGTGGGGGGTGAACTCGGGCTTGTGCTTGCCGCGCAGCAGGGTAGCGGCGGTGGCAGCGGTCTTGCCCAGGGGCTTGTTCGCAGCGTCCAGGACATACCACTTACGCTCGATGTTACCCTTGTTGGCCATAAAAGTGGACATAGGTAAAACCTCCATTTTCCTCTACTTTACTTATCAAAAAGTTGATTTACAACAAAATCAGCTGCTCCACTGTACAAGCGGAACATTTTGTATTATAGTAGTTGGGCGGCGCGGTGTCAACCTGTTTTTTCTTGATTTTTGATTCATGCGCTGAAATCTCTTGTTTTCTCTTTTTATCGCAGTATATCTCTTGTTTTCTCGATTTCAATTTTCGATTTTAATGACTGAAAATGTTCCGGAAACCGGAGCTTTTCCCCTTGGGAGGACGTAAAATGAACCGTATTCTTTCCTTGGTCCGCCGCTGTGTGGAGGACTATGAGATGATCGCCCCCAATGACCGCATCGCCGTAGGCGTCTCCGGCGGAAAGGACTCGCTGATGCTGCTGATGGCCCTGGCCAAGCTGCGGGAATTTTATCCCATCCCGTTCCAGGTGGAGGCCTTCACCCTGGACATGGGACACGCCGATGGCCGTCCGGGGATGGATTTTGCGCCGGTGGCCCGGCTGTGCCGGGAGCTGGACGTCCCCTTCACCCTGCTGGAGAGCGAGATACACCACATTATTTTTGATGTGCGCAGGGAGAAGAATCCCTGCTCCATGTGCGCCAAAATGCGCCGGGGAGCACTGCACAGCGCCCTGAAGGAGCGGGGACTGAACAAGATCGCTCTGGGGCACCACTACGATGACGCAGTAGAGACCTTTTTCCTGTCTCTGATCTTCGAAGGGCGGCTCTCCTGCTTCCAGCCGGTGACCTGGCTGGACCGGACGGAGATCACCCAGATCCGCCCTCTGCTCTACTGCGGAGAAAACCTGATCCGCCACACGGCGGAGCGTCTTGACCTGCCTGTGGTGGAAAACCCCTGCCCCGCCAACGGGAACACCAAGCGACAGGAGATCAAGGAGCTGATCTATGAGCTGAATGGACGCTATCCGGGGCTGAAGGCCCGGGCCTTTGGCGCCATGCAGCGCCTCCCTCTGCCGGAGTGGGGGCCGGTGGAGCACCGCAGGCGGCCCCTGCCTGAGGAGCTGGGAGATTTTCAGTAAATTTGACCGAAGAAAATTCCCGGTCCGTATGGAAACCGGGCGGCCGGGGTGATATAATAGGGGCTGTTTTTGGGGAAATCCCCCGCGGACCTACCCGCTCCGGGTGAAATGCCGGGCGGCTGGATACAATAGGAATGAAAATGACACCGCGGGCCCGCCCCGCGTGGAGAGGAGCCGATACCAATGAGCGAAGAGACCATATACACCGCCAACCCGGGCAAGCAGCTGATCCGCACCGTGGACGGCGTGGACTATCAGCGCATTCCCATCAAGACCCACCTGATCACCAAGGCGGACCGCATGGAGGACGTGGTGCTTCAGTATGCCGGGGACAAGATGCAGGAGGGGGATATCCTCTTTATCTCCGAAAAGGCGGTGGCCTGCACCCAGAGCCGCGCCATCCCCATGGAGGACATCAAGCCCCGCAAGCTGGCCGTTACCCTCAGCCGCTATGTCACCAAGACTCCCGCCGGCATCGGCCTGGGCATCCCGGAGACCATGGAGATGGCCCTTCAGGAGTGCGGTACCCTGCGGATCCTCTTTGCCGCCTTTTGCAGCGTGATCGGTAAGCTCTTCCACCAGAGGGGCTGGTTCTACATCGTCGCCGGCCCCAAGGCCCGGGGCATCGACGGTCCCACCGAGGGGACCATCCCTCCCTATGACCACTATGTGGTCCTTACCCCCGATGATCCCAACGGCACCGCCAGGAAGCTGGACACCGCCCTGGGGCATCCAGTGGCCATTGTGGACATCAACGACCTGGGGGCCAACATCCTGGGCTTCTCCCAAAAAGAGCCCACGATGGACCAGCTGGCCAAGGTCCTGGGGGACAACCCGCTGGGCCAGTCCAGCGAATCCACCCCCATGGGCATCATCCGCAAGTGCTGAATCAGAGCCAGCAGAGGCCGCTGTCCTGCGGACGATCTGATCCGCTGAGATCCTGTGATCTCAGCGGATCATTTTTATCTCTGGACACACTGTTTTTGCGATACCACACCATCTGGAGGAGATGAAGGGGGTGCTTCTGGATGAGCCGGTGGAACCTTATATCTGAGATGACGGTTTTCTCCGGACGGACCTGATCAGCAGCACTCCACCAAGAGCTTTGCCCGCCCGTATGTGGTTCTCCGTTGCGTTCTGGAAGAAAATCAGCTATAATGGTGGGGATCTCAGACTGCCCCACGGCGGGTCCGGGAAAATATAAAGGATCAGGAGGTCTCAGGATATGTACACTTTGTTGGAACTGCTGGAACAGGACTGCACGCAGTCCCCGGCACAGCTGGCCGCACAGGCAGGCATGACCGAGGCACAGGTAAAGGACGAGCTCAGGCAGCTGGAGGAGAGCGGCGCGATCCTCGGCTATCAGGCCATCATCGACTGGGACCGGGTGAAGCGGGAGAGAGTCACCGCCCTGATCGAGGTGAAGGTGGTACCCCAGAGCCTTGATGGCTTCGACCGCATTGCGGAGCGCATCTACCAGTATGACGAGGTGGAGAGCATGTACCTGATGAGCGGCGCCTTCGACCTGACTGTCATCATCTCGGGACGCACCCTGCGGGAGGTGGCCCAGTTCGTGGGTGAGCGTCTGGCCCCTCTGGAGGGGGTCACCGGCACCGCCACCCACTTCATTTTGAAGAAATACAAGGAAAAACATCTGGTATTCCGCCGCCCGGAGCCACAGGAAAGGGAGTTTGTCTTTTCATGAACTACGATCAGATCATTTCTCAGAAGATCCAGAATATCAAGCCCTCGGGCATCCGCAAGTTTTTTGATATCCTGGAGGAGATGACAGACGCCATCTCCCTGGGCATCGGTGAGCCCGATTTTGTCACCCCCTGGCACATCCGGGACGCAGGCATCTACTCTTTGGAGCGGGGCCACACCAAGTATACCTCCAATGCCGGTATGCTGGAACTGCGGCGGGAGATCGCCAACTATCTCCGCCGCCGCTTTGACCTGGAATACGACTACACCAACCAGATCCTGGTCACTGTGGGCGGCAGCGAGGCCATCGACCTGGCGATCCGGGTCCTGGTGAATCCCGGGGACGAGGTCATCATCCCCGTGCCCTCCTTCGTGTGCTACGGGCCGCTCACTGAGATGGCCGGCGGCGTCCCCGTCTATGTGGAGCTGACGGCGGAGAACGGTTTCCGCCTCACCCCGGAGCAGCTGAAGGCGGCCATCACCCCACGCACCAAGGCCCTCGTGCTCCCCTTCCCCAGCAACCCCACCGGCGGCATCATGGAGCGCCGGGACCTGGAGGCCATCGCCCAGGTGCTGAAGGACAACGACATCATGGTCATCTCCGACGAGATCTATGCCGAGCTTACCTACGGACAGCGCCATGTCTCCCCGGCCAACCTCACCCAGCTGTATGACCGGACCGTGGTGGTCAACGGCTTCTCAAAAAGCCACGCCATGACCGGCTGGCGCATGGGCTACGTCTGCGCCCCCCAGCCTGTGATCGCCGCCATGACCAAGCTGCACCAGTTCGGCATCATGTCCGCCCCCACCACCAGCCAGTATGCCGCCATCGAGGCCATGCGCAGCGGCGACGAGGACATTGCCCACATGAGGGAGGAGTATGACAGCCGCCGCCGCTATCTGGTGGAGAATCTGAACCGCATCGGCCTGGACTGCTTCGAGCCCAAAGGCGCCTTCTATGTGTTCCCCTGCATCCGCTCCAGCGGCCTGAGCTCCGATGAGTTCTGCGAGCGCTTCCTCCGGGAGGAGAAGGTGGCCGTCATCCCCGGCACTGCCTTCGGACCCGGGGGAGAGGGCTATGTCCGGGCCTGCTACGCCTCCTCCATGCGGGACCTCACCGAGTCCATCAGCCGCCTGGACAACTTCCTCCAGAACCTGCGGCGCAAGCAGGGGCAGGACGGATGACCGCATCTCCCTAAAATCAAATATCACTGCCGCGGGATGAATGATGGCGGAGAAAAAACGTCAACACGCCTGCGGGAAAAGGAGCAGATCACAATGAATATTGTTTGTTTGGATATGGAGGGCGTTCTGGTCCCGGAGATCTGGATCGCCTTCGCCGAGGCCAGCGGCATCCCCGAGCTGAAGCGGACCACCCGGGATGAGCCCGATTATGACAAGTTGATGCGCTGGCGTCTGGACATTTTGAAGAAGCACGGCCTTGGGATCAGGGAGATCCAGGCGACCATCGCCAGGATCGACCCGCTCCCCGGGGCCAAGGAGTTTTTGGACGCCCTGCGGAAGGACACCCAGGTCATCATCCTCAGCGACACCTTTGAGCAGTTCGCCAAGCCCCTGATGGAGAAGCTGGGCTGGCCCACCATCTTCTGCAATACCCTGGAGGTGGCGGACAGCGGCGAGATCACCGGCTTCCGGATGCGCTGCCCCCAGTCCAAGCTGACCACGGTGCGGGGCCTTCAGTCCATCGGCTATGACACCATCGCCGCCGGGGACAGCTTCAACGACCTGGGTATGATCCAGGCCAGCAAGGCGGGATTCCTCTTCAAATCCACCGACGCCATCAAGGCCGACCACCCGGAGGTGCCCGCCTATGAGGAGTTCAGCGACCTGCTCCGGGCCATCCGTGCGGCGCTGGACTGACCTGCGGACGCGCTCATATCTGGAGAAACAAACCGAACGTTCTTTGAAAAGAGATGGATCGACATGAATCAAGATAAGCTGCCCTTCCTGCCCGCGGACATCCTCCTGCCACGGGACTGTGCATACAGCAAATGGAGCGTCGTGGCCTGCGACCAGTACACCTCCCAGCCAGAGTACTGGCAGCGGGTGGAGGAGCGGGTGGGCTCCGCCCCCTCCACCCTGCGCCTCATCCTGCCGGAGAGCCGGCTGGAGGGTCCCGACACCCAGGCCGACATCATGGAGATCAACAGCACGATGAGCCGCTATCTCCGGGAGGGCCGGTTCCAGGTCCACCCAGACGCGGTCTTTTACATCGAGCGCACCCTGGACGGCGGCAAGGTCCGCCGCGGCCTGGTGGGCCGGATCGATCTGGAGCAGTACGACTATGAGCCCGGCTCCGCCGCCCCCATCCGGGCCACCGAGGGGACGGTGCTCTCCCGCATCCCGCCCCGGGTGGCGGTGCGGAAAAACGCCCCCATCGAGCTGCCCCATGTGATGCTGCTGGCCGACGACCCGGGCCGGACAGACGGCGGAGATGCGCCCCCTCTACGACTTCGACCTGATGGAGCGGGGCGGGCACATCCGGGGCTGGGAGCTGACCCCGGAGCAGTGGGGGCAGACCGCCCGTGCCCTGGCCGCCCTGGCCGACCCCGACGCCTTTAATGCCCGGTACCGCACCAGCGGCCTGCCCGTGATGCTCTTTGCCGTGGGGGACGGGAACCACTCCCTGGCCACCGCCAAGGAGTGCTATGAGCGTCAAAAGAAACTCTTTCCGCCGGAGCAGTGGGCCAGCCTGCCCGCCCGGTATGCCCTGGTGGAGCTGAACAACCTCCACGACGATTCCCTGGAGTTCGAGCCCATCCACCGGGTGGTATTCGGGGCAGACCCGGAGGAGCTGCTGGACGCCTTGGCCGCCTTCTACCCCGGCAGCAGCCGGACAGACCGCCCGGAGGGCCATCGGCTGGCCTGGGTGGCCAGAGGCCAGGAGGGGACCGTGTCGGTCCCTCAGCCCTCCGCCCAGCTGCCTGTGGGCACCTTGCAGCACTTCCTGGACGAGTACCTTCTCTCCCATCCCGGGGCCCGGGTGGACTACATCCACGGAGAGGATGTGGTGCGCAGCCTGGCCGCCCAGCCGGACACCGTGGGGTTCCTGCTGCCCGCCATGGGCAAGGAGGAGCTGTTCCCCACCGTGATCCACGACGGGGTGCTGCCCCGCAAGACCTTCTCTATGGGGGAGGCCCACGACAAGCGGTTCTATCTGGAGGCCCGGCGCATCCGGGTCTGAGCGACGAGGTGATTTTGTGGAGATACAGGCCTTTGCCAAGCTGAATCTGACCCTGGACGTGCTGGGGAAGCGGCCGGATGGCTATCACGATCTGCGGATGGTGATGCAGTCCATCACCCTCTGCGACACCCTGACCCTCACCCCAAACCAGGGTCAGGGCCTGCGGGTGAGCACCGATCTGCACTTTCTCCCCACCGGGGAGAAAAATCTGGCTGCCATAGCCGCCCGCCGGTTCTGGGAGGCCCTGGGCTGTCCGGCTGAGGACCTGGACATCTGCATCCGGAAGCGCATCCCGGTGTGCGCCGGTATGGCCGGTGGGAGCACCGACGCCGCCGCCGTCCTCCGTGCCCTGAACCAGCGGGCGGGCAGCCCCCTCACCCCGGCAGAGCTGGCACGGGTGGGGGAGCAGGTGGGCTCTGACGTGCCCTACTGCGTTTTGGGCGGCACCGCCCTGGCGGAGGGCAGGGGAGAGCGCCTCACTCCGCTGCCCGCCCTGCCCCGCTGCTGGGTGGTGGTCTGCAAGCCGGAGTTCGCCATCTCCACGCCGGAGCTCTTTGCCCGCATCGACAGCGTCCGCCTGCGCTGCCGTCCCGACACAGACGGCCTGCTCTCCGCCCTGGAGGAAGGGGACCTGGGGGGAGCCGCCCGGCGGATGTACAACGTATTTGAGGACGTCCTTCCCCCGCGGCAGAGGGACCGGGTGGGGGAGCTGAAAAACGCACTGATCCAGGCAGGGGCCCTGGGGGCCAATATGAGCGGCACCGGCCCCACGGCCTTCGGCCTGTTTGACTGTCCGGAGGCGGCGGAGGAGGCACGGGCTGTTCTGGCGGAGAACTGCCGGGACACATTTTTGTGCCAGACGGTTTAAAAGAACAAAAAGCCGTCCATCCTATCTGTACCGCAGGTACTACTACATAGGATGGACGGTGTTTTTATGCTGGATCGGAATTTGAAGCGCTGGGAGCTGGCTCTGATGTTCGGGCTGCTGTGTGGACTGCTGGGCGGCTTCTGGCTGGACCGGGAGCAGACCCAGCTGGCCGACCGGGTGATCCGCTTTCATGTGATCGCCAACTCGGACAGCCCGGAGGACCAGGCGCTGAAGCTTCAGGTGCGGGACCGGGTGCTGGCCGAGACGGAGACCTTTTACCCCGAGCGCGCCACTCTGGAGGAGGCCAGGGCCGCCCTGGAGGCCCACCTGGAGGAGCTGGCCGCGGCGGGTCAGGCGGCGGTGACAGAGGCGGGG
>OFMQ01000709.1_pt1 | contig 21693 bp, 19 predicted proteins | sample 1541851 | NCBI WGS metagenome assembly OFMQ01 (sample SAMN04209227, study PRJEB22552) | human gut metagenome | biome: gut; material: feces | host: Homo sapiens | place: USA: Oklahoma | reverse complement strand
GGAGGGCTTCTGGGGCATCCTGAAACGGGAACGCTATTACGGCAGACGGTTCACCGGCAAGCACGAGCTTGTTCAGATGATCCAGCAGTATATTCGCTATTACAACACAAGACGTGTTCAGCGTAATCTGGGCGTCCTGACGCCGATGGAAAAGCATGCGCTTTGCCTCGCCGCATAAAAAGCGGCCAGCAGCGCTTGGCTGCTGACCGGAAAAACTTTATATTTTTTCACTGTCCTCTTGACGGGGTGCGGTTCAGTCACGATGACTGCTTTTCCTTCTAAGTTAAGCCAAGACATGGACAATCATTCCTTTCATTAAGTCCTATGCGTGATAATTTTTTCTAAATAAAGTTGGTCTTCCTGATAGACGGATACTTGCGGCAGTCCGTCATATTCAAAAACGATTTCAGCCGATGGCGTGTACTGCCGATAATGCGCTGCCCATTCTGTCCAGTCACAGACACCTTGTCCGATCCGCTTGTGCTGATCGGCAGTTCCGTCATTGTCGTGCACATGATAGGCAAAAATTCGGCTGCCAAGCGTTTTTTGTATCGCAGAAATATCCATCTGGCTCATAAGCGCATGGCCGGTATCCAAAAGGCACAAGAGATCAGGAAGCTGCTTGAAAATATCCAGAAAATCTGTCTGCGAGAACAGTGGAGGAATACCAGGAGCGCCATTGACGTTTTCAACGACCAGTGTGACATCGGACGCTGTGCATCGCTCTTGGAAAGCAGCAATGCGTTCCAGTGCAATCGCTCTTCGCTGTGCTGATTCCTCTGGTGTTAAGTTCGGCGGCATTTTTCCGTTGGTATGCAGCACATAAAATCGGCTATGAAACTGGTGATAGACATCAAAGGGCCTGCACAGCCGTTTCATAATTGCTTCTGTATTTCCTGCCTGAGAAATATCTTCGCAGACAGATGGACCGTGGATGCTGAACGCACCGCTTCTTTCAGAAAGCAGGACTGGAAGCATTTGCTTCCAGTAGTCCTCACTTCCGTATTCCCAGAAAATTTCAATGCCCATATCTTTGGGAAGCTGCGCCATCCATTTCATTTTTGGACCGACAAAGCTTAATGCACTGACTGTAAAATCCATTGTTTACTCCTTCATGCCGGATGTGGCGATACCTTCAATGAAATACTTCTGGCAGCAGAAGAACAGAACCAGTACTGGGACGATTGCACTCGCCGCCGCGGCCATAGTGATGTTGAATTCCTGCGCTTCATCAGAGAAGTAGAACCGGATGCCCTGCGCAACTGTGTAATACTTTTTATCGATCAAGAAGATCAGCGGCGAGAGATATTCGTTCCATGATGCGATAAAGCCGAGAATTGCCAGCGATACCATTGCGGGTTTTGTAAGCGGCATTGTGATCTGCGACCAAATTCTAAAATGACTGGCGCCGTCAATTCTGGCCGCTTCCGTTAAACTGGCCGGGATGCCGAGATAGAATTGACGAAGCATGAAGATCGCTGTTGCATTGAACCACGATGGCAAAATAATTGCCCACAGGTTATCGTACAGACCGATTGTGCGGAAAATCATGTATCGCGGAATAATGGTTGCCTGCGTGGGAATCATCATTGCGGCAAGAAAAGCCATAAATAAGAGGTCTTTTCCTTTGAAGTCCAGTTTGGCGAAGGCATACGCTGCCAGAGATGCGAACAGAAGCTGTCCGATCAGGCTGAACACCACAATAAATGTCGAGTTGAAATACAGACGCCAGAACGGCATGGATTCACTTGTCCAGACCTCAGCGTAGTTCTTCCATTGCAGGGATTCCGGAATCCATTTGATCGGATAATCAAAAATCGTAAGCGGCGTTTTAAGAGAGCCGGAGATCATCCACAGCAGCGGCAGCAAAAACAGCAGCGCAATTCCGGTAACGATCAGCGTTTTTATGAGTTTTATCAGTGTTTTCTGACGCTCCATACCTACGCCCTCCTTAGTAGTGAACCCATTTTTTCTGACCCCAGAATTGAAGGGCAGTAATCGCAAGGATAATCAGCACCAGCACCCATGCTTCCGCGCTTGCATAGCCAAACTTATAGTTGTTAAAGGCTTCTTCGTAAATACGCGTCACAATGGTTGTATTTGCACGAGCCGGGGTACCAAAGGTCATAATATTTACCGCCGTGAACAGCTTGAACGTTGCGATCAGGCGAACGATTACGAGATAGAATGTTGTCGGGGAAATCAGCGGAACGGTAATTTTAATAAACTTTGTAAAGCTGTTGGCCCCATCGATTTCGGCCGCTTCATAAAGCGACGGAGAGATATTCTGAATTGCTGCCATATAGACAACAAGCTCATAGCCAATCGAGGTCCAGATCAAAAACAGAATGATCGGAATTTTATTGAGACTGGAATCAGCAAACCAGCGCGGAAGTTCTTCCATGCGCAGGACATACTGGCAAAACATATTGATCGGTCCGTTCTCACGGAACAGGACTTTGAAGACTGCCGCCAGCGCGACGGCGTTGGAGACATACGGGATAAAGAAGCAAAGGCGCAAGAATTTCTTGCCATAGATTTTTTCATTCAATACATAGGCCAGAACCAGCGCAATAAAAATGGAAACAGGGACTGTGGCGATTGTATAGATGAATGTGTTTTTTACAGCTTGGACAAAGGTTCTGTCTGCCAGAAGCTTTTTGAAGTTGCTCAGCCCCACCCATTTGATACCGGACAGGCCGGAAAGGAAGTTCCAGTCCGTGAAGGACAAAAACGCAGAGAACAAGATTGGAACGACAACCAACGTGATAAAAATAACGTTTGTCGGCAGTAAAAATGTAAATGCCGTCAAGTTATCTTTGTACTTGTGTTTCTTCATGTAAATACCCTCTTTGGGTACAAACGCGCCGAATGGTAAGATCCGGCGCGTTTGTACTTTTCAAATGCTCTTGAAATTGCTTTGGGGCGCTAAGATTTAGCCAGCACTTTCAATCGCAGCGTCCGCTTCAACCTTCAGTTCGCTCAGCGCATCTTCCACGCTCAACTCGTCGTTGTGCGCATACATCACATATTCCTGCATCAGGCTGTTGACCTCGCTGTAAGCCGTCAGTTCGGTATCAACGTAGGTCAGACCGTCGAAGTTGCAGACAACATTCTTAAATGCATCCACGTCAATCAGTTTGGCAGCGGCTTCCTCAGAACCGAACATCAGAGATACGATGTTGGAAACATCCGTGCCGGTCCAAGTCGGCATATGACCAGCCATTGCCAGATACTTTGCGCCGTCAGTTGCGGCGTATTTCAGGAACGCATAGATCGCATCAAAGTTGTCCATGTTGCAGTTTGCAGCAATACCGACATGGGAGAAGGTTGAAATACCTTCCATGTGGTTGTCCTGGCCAGCTTCTTCGGTGGGGAACGGTGCAAAGGTCGTGATAAAGTCAACCGGATAGGTTTCGGTGTCGCGGATGAAGCGAACCAGGTTGGTGTTGACACAGGAAGCAACCTGCTTTCCAAGATAGGTGGTCTGCGCCTGAATGTTGTCCGAACGGTATGTTGTCAGCGGGAACCAGATATGATCGACATTTTCAGCCTGAACCTCACGGGCAAGCGCTTTCTGGATGACAGGATCGTCGAAGCTGGAGGTGCCGTCCTCATGGTACATGGCGTTCTTGCCGTAAACCTGATACATGGTGTTCATAACGGAGTTGATTGCCTGATACTCGGAACCGCCGTAAACGGTGACATTGCCTGCATCGTCGGTCTTGGTCATGGCCTTGCAGGCCTCCAGATACTCATCCCACGTCCAAGCTGTCGGAATTTCACCCAGACCAGCTTCGTCCCACATGGTCTTGTTGATAGCAACATAGAACGAACGACCGCCAGCGGGGAGCGTGTAGATTTTACCGTCATAGGTATAGCTGTCGGTGCCCCAGTTTTCGGTCAGGTCGATGTTATCTGCTGCAAGGTAGTCGGTCAGGTCCATATACAGACCGTTCTCCCAACGCTTGAACGTATTGTGCAGCTCGAAGCTCCACAGAACGTCGATCTCGCCGGACATCAGCGAAGTGTTGACGGCGGTATTACCATCGGTGTTGTTGCTGTAGGGGGTCAATTCAACCGTGATGTTCGGATAAGTCTGGTTGAATTCTGCAATCAGATCGTTCATGCCCTGCTCACCTTTGAAGGGAATCCAGAAGCGAACGGTACCGGAAATTGAAGTGTCGTCGGCAAGCCATTTCGGTTCGCCTGTGACCGTTTCGGTGCTTTCCTGCGGCTGTTCCGCGTTGTCGGGGGTTTCAGGTGCAGTTGCTTCGGTCTGCTGGGTGTTGTCCGCATCCGCTGCGGGGGCCGTGTTGCCGCTGCAAGCAACCAGAGAGAAGAGCATCAGCAGCGACAGTGCAAGCGCGAGGAATCGTTTCATTTCATGTACCTCCAATAGATTTTGTTGTATTGATTTTCTCCGAAAACGGAGTTTATCACAAGAGCCAAATGTGTTTTATTTTACGAATTGCTGTTATCAAACAGCTGCACGCCGCGTTTCATAAGAACGGTTTGAATGTCTTCCGCAGGAACATTTTTCGGTGTGACGCCGCGCTGTGCGCTGAGCGCCGCCGCAACACCGACAGCTTCACCCATCGCCATGCAGATTGCCATCACACGGTACGATGCGTGTGCGCGGTGCGTACCGGAAATGCAGCGTCCGGCCACCAGTAGATTCTCAATGCCGATCGGGAGGAAGCAGCGATAAGGAATGTCATATGGCTTTGCTGGCTGGGAATGTTTTTCCGCTTGTCCACCGCCGGTCGGATTGTGAATGTCGATCAGGAACCACGCATTATGAACAATGGCATCTGGGAAATGTGCACCGTTTTCAACATCGGAGTCCTGAAGAATGTAATCTCCCATGATCCGTCTCGTTTCACGCACGCCAAGAACATCCGCAGAAGATTTGACACGGCAGTTTTCATAACCGGGAACATTTTTCTGCAAGAACTTCACAACCATTGCAATCTGATTGCGAAGATCTGTCATTGCATCGCTGATTCCGGTCAAAGACAATGTGTCGTATCCGTTGGCCTGTGTTGCGTTGACGCTTCGTTCACCTGCGTAATGCGTGCGGTGCAGACGGACGATTGTGACGTTTTTCGGAAGTTCACCCGCCTGATTTGCTTCTTTGCAGAATTCTGCGTATTTCCGTCCATCCGGCAAACAGACGGGGTCGCTGCCGCCAAAGCAGGTGATAGCGCGGCTCTCGTCTACCTGATCGACAACAAATTCCAATGTTACAGGTTGGCAATGTCCATCTCCGTCACGACCGACCTTGTATTCGGCATCCGCCGACATGGCAACAAAGCCATCTCCGGTCGCATCCACAATGCACTTCGCGCGAATTGTCATCAGTCCCGTCGGTGTGGAAAGCACAATGCCTGCAACTCGGTTTTCCTCTTTCAAAACGTCAATGACGGTCGTTTGCAGAAAGAGCTGTACGCCGTTTTCGTGAACCAGATTTTGCAGAATGGTTTTGGCTTCTTCCGCATCGACCGGAACCTCCCGGCCATTTCGCGTGACAGGCGTTACGCTCTGCGGATGCGCCTTTGCAAGCAGAGAAACAACCTCGTCATACATCGTTCCGGGTGCAACAGAGCCAAGAATCGGATCGACGTGTCCGGCGGTCATCATGCCGCCCAGAACGCCAAAGCGTTCTACCAAAATGGTTTTTACACCTTGCCGAGCTGCAGACACGGCGGCGCATACGCCTGCCGGTCCACCGCCAACGACAAGGACGTCGCAGGCTTGCTCGGCGTCTATCGCTTTTTTATAGATCATGTTTTCATCCTCCATCCTATTTGGAACGTTCCTATTTTGCTTCAAAACAATATGAGCAGCAAATTGCGCTCATATCGTTCATTTCTAACACTTATTTACGCTGTGCAACACTGGCACGCAGAATCAGCTGCGGCTGAACCATGCGAGATTCCAGAGGCCTGTCCGGTGTTTCCATTCGTTTCAACAAAAGATTTGCCGCGATTGCGCCCATCTGTTCCTTGTGAATATTTACGGTTGTCAAAGCCGGGGTTGCGTAACCGCCCAGAACTGAGTCTTCGTAAGCAATGACGGAAACATCATCCGGAATCCTGATTTTTTGCTCGTAGAGATACCGCATAATGCCCATCGCAATCGGTTCGTTGGCGGCGGCGATGCCATCCGGTCTTGCGCCGGATTCCCAAAGCTTCTTCATGGCCAGATAGCCACCCTCTCCGGTATTCTCGGCGCAATAGGCGGTCCAAGTCTGTTCAACCTGACCATTGTAAGGCTCCAGCGCTTGCTGCAAACCGCATAGACGATCTTGGCTGGAGCGGTAAATCTGCGGACAGTTGATATATGCGATCTTTCTATGACCGGTTTCCAGCAGATGGGATACTTCCATTTTGGTACCGGCAGAAACATCTACAGACACAGAGTCAATTTGTTCGTAATACCGCCCGACCGCAACAGTGGGAAGCCCACGCTTCAAAATAGCATCGATAATGGCATTGTCAAACAGACCGCCGACGAGAAAAGCACCATCAATTCTTCCGTTGTGGACAGCTTGCGGCAAAGAGCCGTTTGCATCTTTTGCGCAATACCTCTCTGTAATTAAGCCGTAGTCCGTGCCGAGTAAGCCATCGGGAATGCCATTTGTAATGTTATAGGAATACAAGCCCGTTTCATGGTTATAGTCATAAGATTGCGCTGAAGAACGTTCAATCGCAATAATCACGCCCAGACATTTGGTTTCCTTTGTCCGAAGACCGCGCGCATTGTTGTTGCACACATAACCAAGCGCTTGAATTGCTTTTTCAACATGAATCCGGGTTTCTTCTTTCACAAGTGGGCTGTTATTTAAAACTAAGGACACGGTACTCTTGGAAACTCCAGCATATCGGGCAACGTCAATAATTGTGGCCACTTCGCATACCCTTTCTTTGAATCTAAACACATCATATTTTAGAACGTTCCAAAAATCAAGAACTATTTCAAAATTAAATGCACAAAAAACATTCTGCTATTTTGGATAATTTGCCGACGAACTATGGCGAAAGATGTTTGTCCAGCGGTTCACGAAAAGAAATCTGGTCTTGCGACAACTGTGAAGCCTGCCGAGCCGGTGATAACAACGCCGTTCGCGCCGCCGCTGCAATGGACGATCAGGAGATTGCCGTCCGCGTCCCTGCCGCCGACGATGCCGACGTGGGAATCATCGGGATAGAACACCAGATCGCCCGGCTGCGCGTCGATCCATGAGATGTTGGTGCAATAGCTGTGCTGTGTCGCAGCTCCGCCGCCGCGTCCGGGGTAGTAGCTGCCATTCGTCGCGTTGTAGAACGTCCAATCGACGAAACCGCTGCAATCCAGTCCGAACGGGCGCACCGTGCCGGTGGAGCCGCTGCCTGCGGCGGTGACTTCTGTTGGAACGCCCCAACGATCATCCCAGCCGAGGGTCAAAGATTTTCCTCCCCAAAAGTACGACACGCGCCCGACGAGCTGCACCGCCGTTTCCACGACGGCTTTGCGTTCCGGATCAAGATCGTCCGGGAGGTTTTCAAGCAGCTCGATTGCGTCCTCCTGCGAAATGTTCAAAGAGCCCATCGGCACATTTAGACTGCCTAAGTTTTCAAGCAAAATATCCAGCGCATCGTTCTGGTATTTGGTAAAACTGTATTCCAGCCGCATTTGCTCGGCGGTTTTGGCTGTGATCGTGATGGTCAGCGCAATCCCCGTGTGGCTGTCGTCCACATCATCGTCCGGATCGCTGTCCGGAACGTCAACGTCCTGCGTCTCCGTCGTGATCTCGCACATATCCCAAAAGACTTGACGCAGCAGTTCTACTCGTTCTTCGTCGAGCGTGAACACATCTACACCGTCCTCTGCGCCTGCCACTTTGGACGCAAATACGGCTACAACCTCGCGCCAGTCTGGAGCCTGTCCGATAATCTGGATAGACACAAAATCTCCGCTTTGCAGGCGCTCCAATTCGGCATGATATTCACCCTGAATCTCCGCAATAGCGGTTGCCAGCGGAACGGTATCGTCGCTTTTCTGCTCGTCCGCAAAAAGGATGCCGAGCGGCGAAGCCAGAAATGCGCCCGCGACAATGACGATGGAAAACACAATGAAAAGCGCCGTGCCACCGCTCAGACTGGAAAGGGCGCTTATCAGCTCCTTGACGGCCTTTGCCGCGGCTTCAGCCAGCTTTTTCGCGGCTGCGGCGGCTGCTCTGGCCGCACGATTATTGCTCTTTTGGAGCATTTTTCGCTGTGCGTCCTGCGTCGCGGCTTTTCGCGCACGCTTTGTATCAATTTTTGATACAGACGTTTTTGGCGGCACCTTTGGCATGCCGGTCTGCTCTGCATCTCTTGTACGGATAGAAACGCCGCGCCGGGATTTTTCTCTCGGTGCGGCGTTTGGTTTCGGTTTTCCACGGATGGCTGGCAGCTGCTCCGCTGGCGGAGTTTGTGCCGGTGTCGGTGGATGGGCTGTTTGCGGAATAGGCGATGCGGGGTTGGCGCTGCCAACCGTGATCGGCTGGCGCTTCTGCGTGGTTGCAGGTGCGTCTGAAACAGGCGGCTGCGGCGGAATAGGGACAGTCGGTTCGGATGGATAGATAGATTTGATGGATGGATTTTGAGAGAGCTGCGCTTGCTTTTTCGCAAAGATTTGCCGGGCCTGCACCTGCGGTATGGACGGTATATCATGCGTCGGCGTATCCGCTGCGCATTCTCGGATAGGACGTTCAATGCCGCGCATGGTAGATGGTTCAGCGGCACGCGGCGCCCATGTGCCAGTCTGCTTGATATGCCGAATGTTCGGCGCTTTCTCTGGCGCTGGTTCGGATGGCCGTTCACCACGCAGTTCCGTGATTGTTGGCTTTTCACGGATGTGCGGCAGTTCATGCTCGGGAATATCTTCTGTAAGGCGAATTTCCGATTTCTCTGTATGGAAATCATCCCACGCAGACGCTTTTTCTGCGCGGGATTTCTTTTCCTGCCGCACATATGAACGCCGTCCTTGCTCTTGTGCTGTTGGCGCTGGGGCGCTGTGCGATTTCTGCTGTTCCGGTCGTGTGCGCACGTTCTCCGTGCGCGGGCGCGGCGATTTCTCGGTTGGCGGCACATCGGATACAGACGAACGATCTGGCAGCGACTCCCGAACAGGCACTTTTGCGGTATCTTTTGCTGCTTTCTGAGTAAATGCACGCCGCCCTTGCTCCTGTGGTGCCGGGGTTGGCGTGTGCTGCGGCACTTCTGGCTCGGAGCATAAGCGTATATCGTCTGTGCGCAAACGGGGCGTTTCCGGTGCCCGTCGCGGTGTATTTTCCGGTATCGGCACGTCTGAAACCTGCGATTCTTGCAGCACTTCTGGTATGATCGGCGGTGCTGCCGCTGTTTTTGCTGCCTGCTGTATGTACGCACGTCGGCCCTGTTCCTGCGGTGTTGGAGCCGGTGCGGTGTCCGGTCTGGATCGCACGTCTTCCGTGCGTTGCCGTGGTGAGACCGATGTTTGGCGTAGCGGCGCAGGCTGCTCCGTTTGCACGCGCTCCGTGGATTCTGCATAGCGCGTCCGATGGGAAAAGCTGTGCGGGAGCTGGACAGCTTCATGGACGAGTTTACGGGCAGTCGTTTCTACCTGCTCGGTTGCGGTATGCTCTGCGCTGTCCGAACGGTCGGGCTGCTTTGCGCTGTCGTTCAGCTCCTTTACGAGTTTTTGCACCATCTGGCGCTGGACAGTAGATGCGACTTGATGTTTTGGTGGCTTGTCCTTTGGACGGTCATTTCGTTCCCGGATGTCTGGAATGGGGATCACCTCCATATATTTGGCTTTTACTTGCTAGAAAAGAAAAATGTGATAAAATATAAATTAAGATGACAAGGATTTAATATAACCTTAGATCAATAAAAGTGAAGGAGGAAATATGCTGGTACTAGATAATTCAACGATAAAAGCTGTTATTGACGAGTATGCTAAATCTGAGATACAGTCCGAAGCTGAAGTTCGTTCAAAACTGGTGGTGCCATTACTGTGCGCGTTAGGGTATCCTTCTGAGCTGCGGGCTGAAGAATTTCCGGTATACGGGTTTGGTGGACGCAAAAAACTATCCGCAAAAAGCGCTGATTTTCTACTATTTTCAGATAAGGAATTTGGAGCGCATCGTCACGACACACAGAAGGACAAAGACTGGGTGCAATCACATAGTCTATTGATTGTTGAGGCAAAAAAGCCTGGCGAAATGCCCGATTCTCCAGGACAGGCACAGTTTTATACTATGTGGACAAAAGCTGTTGCCTACATGGTTACAGATGGATGTGAAATTCAGGCGTACTGTTATAGCGATATTTCCTCTGATTATAAAATTATTTGCTGTACTATCAACGAATTGCCATATATTGAGAACCTTGATATGCTCTCTTTCGATAATGTCCGAGTTATTAAAGAGAAAGGACAAGTAGCTTGGCAGGAATGTAATGCCTTGCAGAATAGCACCGAGTATCCCGTGCATATCATTACTGATGATGCTGAACTAAATCTCCCTAATGAAACATTAGCCTATATCAGAAACGCGCTGGGGCGTAATGCCGATGGCCTAAGTAACGTTCAGCTAGTTGCAAAATACCTAAATGCAACTGATTCGTTTCTCCAAAATGGTTTACGCTATGATATTCCAGCGTATATGATAGATGTTCCACGGGGCATATATAATGCAAATCTATATTGTGATGACCTTATTTTCCCGTTGATTCAGGGCGAAGCTACAGTATTTTACTGTAATGATGATTTACGGTATCTCTTCGAGAATGAATATATGCAAATCGCAATTTGTTTTCGTAAAGAGAAATTGATACATTTTGAAATGGGATATCATGTCTTGAATAGAACTGTAAGTGCGAGACTCGCTTGTTTTGAAACGATAAAAAAGTGTTTTGCAGCAAAATCCCTGCGGATTGCAGTTGAAGATTCAGACCATACCTCAATTCTCCTACCAACTGGACGCCCCGGAAAATTGTGGCCGGAGAAGAAAGATATTTCGTTTATGCTCGGATTTTGGGTAAGTGGATTATCTAAGCTTAAAGCAATTGAAGAGTACTATGATATAGAATTTAAGCTCGAACCCATTTCGGGGGAAGATAATGTACTGAAAATGTATGAGTCTGTCGACTTTGTCTACGATGGTCTCATGTTAAATGAGAATTGTGACATAACTCTTCCGAGTAATTATTTTGATGATGATATAGTAATTGAGGAACCGTTTTTGTGCCAAGAGAATGAACCCATACCATTGCAGGACAGAGTTATTCACGGCATTACTTTTCGTCCATACCGGAGTGCATTTTTACCGTGCAAAATTAGTCTTTCAGAAATAAAGAAAGGTGACATTGTTCGACTTCCAGGGTGTTGTGAATATAGAATCGTAGTAACAAAGTAGTTATATATTACCATTGAGAGAACTGTTATTCTGTCCCAAGTTGGGACGCGATTTTCGTCGAAAATTGTTTTCAAAAACTTCATTGACATACTTTTACGCTGCGCATATAATAATAGTACAAGGTAGGCAACGGCGTGTGTCTGCCGGAGCGTTGAAATAAGGGAGTGTGCCGGTACGCATTGCCTTATGGAGCTTTCAGGAGGGGTTGTGCAATGAAACCTCAAACCGGCGTAGGCATTAGCTGAAAGAAAATGCTCCGAAAGGCTCCGCATTTGCGGGGCCTTTCGTCGTATAGAAAGAGAGCTGAGAGAGATAGATCTGTTGCAAGAGTGTGCGCAAGGCTTTGAACGCCTGACAAGCTGGCAATATCACATGATTGCTGGGCGCAAAGGAAAAACGATCGAGTTTACGATTTCATTTGACCGGGCAGATTTTCACCATCTGGCTGGCTTACATAAGCTGAAAGACAATGCCCGTATTCAAACCGGACAGCGAGAAATGGTTATGCTGGATATTCTTGCGGGCAGGCTGACGCTGCCGCAGATTCAGAAAAGCGCGTTCTATGGAGAGATGGAACCGCGCCTGCACCCTCTTTCCATGCTGGAACAGTTTTTAGACAGCAACGACATTATCTTCCGGTACAACGCAAAGGCACACGCTTTTTCTCTAATCCAGGCAGATTATTTGCTGCAAAACGATTTCGAGGGTAATCCGGTCTATCTGTTCCTGGCCAAGAGGAACAACGATGATACGCAGGTCTGCCGCACGTTCTTCCCAAAATCCGGTACAGACTATGCTGAGGGGCAGCCGCGCTATACATTGCTGCGTAAGGAAAAGCGGAATCTTGAAACCGGGGATGTCATTGTGCAATATGACCGGCTGACGCCAAAGCACCTAAACAATCAGGACAACGATATGCGGAAAGAATATGATTTTTCTGTGCTTTCCAATGGACGGGAGAACCCTTATATTAACCGATTAAAATAGTCAGTATAGCCCACCATGAGATCCATTTTCTGAATTGAAACGTGTCTCATGGTGTTTTTTTGCGTCCCAAATCGGGACAGATTACCGGCTCTCACCGGGCGTTGTTGTCATCAATTTATACAGTTCCGTCTGGCGGGGAATGGTGTTGACGAAAGGCACGATGGAGCCGCCCATGCGCAGCAGACCGTGACCAGCTTCGGCGTTTGTGATGTAACTGAGCTGCGTGTCGGAGATATGCAGGAGTTTTGATAATTCCGCTCGATCCGTCGCCGCCTGATTGAACAGCAGCAGAAATTCGGAGTTGGCGAACATCAGACGCGCCGTTTCGGATTTCAGACATTCTTCTACGTTCTGGCTTGCCGCCGTCAACGCAGCACCGTATTTGCGGAATCTTTTCCATGCGCGGTAAAGGATTTCGCCGGAGTATTTGTATTTGAAATACAAGTACACTTCGTCGAGGAACACCCATGTATATTTGCCGCGCTTGCGGTTCTCCATGACGCGGTTTTGAATGGCTTCGAGCGCAACAACAAGCGCAGTCGGACGGAGCTGTTCACCCATCTCATACAGGTCAAGGACAACGATCCGGTTGTTAATATCCACATTTGTCGGGTGCGCGAACACATTCAAGCTGCCCTCCGTGATAAGCTCGGCGGCGAGGGCGATTTCCCGCGCTTCGGGGTCTGGCTGTTGCAGCACTTCCGCGCGCCAGTCGGACAGGAGCGGCATAGGCAGCGCACCTTTTGCGTGGAAATAGTTCTGGTAGACACTGGCTGTGCATCGGTCGATGATGGATTTCTGAGAACCGGACAGTAAGCCCGCGCCCATTTGCTGCTCCAAGATACTGGTTATGAGTTCGGATTTCATCGCAATGGGATTTTCGCCGTCCTCGTACCCGTCTTGTAGATCGAGCGGATTGATATGGTGTTGGCTGTTCGGAGAGATTTCAATGACCTCGCCACCCAACGCCCGTGCGATGGGCGCGTATTCGCGCTCGGCATCAATGATGATAATGTCGTCGTTGGTAGAGAGCGCGACGTTGGCAATCGTATTCTTCATCGCTACGGATTTGCCCGAACCGGACACGCCGAGATAGAACGCATGGGGCGAGATCAATCGCTTGCGGTCACAAATCAAGAGATTTTTGGAAATGGCGTTGACGCCGTAATACAAGCCGCCGGGGTCTTGGATTTCCTGTGCCCGGAACGGCATGAGGACGGCGCAGCTTTCCGTGGTCAGCGTCCGCAAAGCATGGATGCGTCGCAGGCCATACGGCAAAACGGTATTCAAACCGTCCTCCTGTTGGTATCGTAAAACGGAAAAACCACATAGCTTTTCCTGCGCGATGGATTGCAGCGTTTGCGTGTCTGCGTCAAGCTGCTCCAAGCTGTCCGCGATATGAACGAGCGTCACACAGGCGAACATGAGCCGCTGGTCGCGGGCAGTCAGATCTTCCAACAGGTCTTTCGATTCGGTGCGCATTTGCTCCAAGTCATAGGGAACCGTCGCTGTGAAATTGTTCTGCCGGTTCTGCCTTTGCTGCCAGCGTGTAATGTCCGTTTCCACGCCGAGGATTCGACTTTGCACCTCACGCACAGCTTCTTCGGTGGGAATCGGAAGAATGTCAATGGACAGCAGCAGGTTTCTGGAGAAGTCAGACAGGTCCTTTATCATTTCGTCGCTGATAAAAGATGCGTAGTCGCGCATAAAAAGCACCCGTCCAAATTTGCCGCCCATTTCAAAATACCCGGCACGGAATTGCAGCCCGTCCGGGCAGATCAGGTCGCGGAAGTCGATGCCGCGCTTGATATTTGCCGACAAATCGAACCGGAACGATGCTTCTTCGCCCGGTCGGAAGAAGTCATGCAGGAGCCGCAGCCGGTCGGCGCAGGAAATGGCATAGGCCCCGGAATCCAGCCGCCCAAAGCTGGCAGACAAGTTGGTATCGACGCGGCGGAAATAGGCGCGGGTCTGCTCGATCTTCCGTAAGCCGATTGACAGTGTGATGTACTTTTCCTGCACCAGATTGTTGCTTTCCGCGGCTTTATCCAGAATGATCTGGTTGTATTCGCCACGGTAATAATCCAAGCCGTCGTTACACTCCGGCATGAGCATCGTGCGTTGAAAATCGACCGGGTTCAGGCGGCGGTTGATGATCGTGATTTTTGCGGTCGCGTCGGTTGGCAGGCTGTTCAAAACAGCGCCATACGAACGGAAGATACTGCGCCGGTCGTCCAGTGACGATGCGGCGTAATTTATATCTGAAAAGCGCCACGTTTTACTGTACTTCTGTCCGACCTGCCAGATGCCGTCTGTGAAGATGCGTCGGATGGGAATGGATTGCTGGACACTGTGCGGAATCCGAAAAGAATCTTTTTCGCTGCGGTTTGCAGCCAACAACGATTTCATCATTCCAACGTACCCTCCATAATGTCAGCAAACATTTCCTCATGGAGATTGACAGAATCAAATCGGCGCGGGCCTGCACACAGGATTTCGGATTTAATAAACGCCCAAAGAAACTGTTCTAAGCTCATGCCGTTGTAATGAAAGAACCCGGCAATAGCAACCGGCGCTGCCACCAGCAGACACAGCCAGCTTGCAGCTTCTTTTCCGATGATGCCGCCCAAACCGAGATAGATACCGGCCGCCAGACCGACGGCCAGCACCGCACAAATAAACTGCCGCGCGGACAAGCCGAAAAAGATTGTTTCCCGGTGTGCACGGATTTCTTTTGGAATTTTGACTTCTATAAAAATCGCCTCCGATTTGTTGAAAATTTGACAGAGATTTTAGGATATGAGATAATATTTATAGGCAAAAACTTGACAAAAAGGAGAAAATGCTATGAACTCTACACTCATTTTATTCAAGGAAATAGGTCGCCAGCTCTTGATCGTTGGTCTGGTACTGGGGAGCCTGCCAATGGCAATCCGTATCCTCTGGAAGCTGCGGCTTCTGCCGCTCGGCTGCTACTTTGTGGCAACGAAACTCTTCTGGCCGCGCTGGGCGACAGCACACCGAACAGTCTGCATTTTGATCTTCATTGCCTGCGTGCTGTTCTTCGTCTTATGCTGGACAATCCGCTACATTCGCCAGAAGCGCGAGGAACAGATCATGGCAGAGCTGATACACCACTACACAAAGGACCTGAAGCCGGGTGAATCCCGAACGCTTGAATTTCTGTGAACGGATATAAAGAATTGCGTCCCAAGTCGGGACGCAATTCTTTTATGCGCCGAGCATTTCATGTACCAGCCGATCAGACCCCTTGACAAGCCCGGTCAACACCAGCATATTGAACATGAGCTGTCCGAGGTATTGCCAGACCATTGTGACCGCAGGGAGTGATTCATCCAGCGCCGTACTGCCGCCGGACAGGAACGCCGAGTAGATCACGCAGGACAGCACAATGACCGCGCCCTCCATGCAGACGCCGACGTAGCTTCTCAAGAATGTTTGCCCGGTTCTGGACGTAGCTTCTCCCGCGAATGATGCCAAAGGCAGCGGCGCAATCGCGGTATAGATGAAAATTTTGAAAAAGCGGCCGTAGACGGTCAGGATCAGCACAAAGGACAGGACCGTAATCAGCAGGCTTCCCAGCAGCGACACCAACCAGAGCGGAATGGATTCCAGAAAACTCACGTCCTCAATGGCTTCGACGATTTTATCTGGCAAAGTGGCTGTTGTAGAAATCGCAGAGCCGATACCACCCATGACGGTACTTACCACACCGCCGCAGATTTTGTAAATCGCGGTTATCAGCTCCAACGACGAGCCGACCACCACCTTTGCAAGCAGAAACCGAATAAAATGCCGCAGGGCAAATTCCGGACGCTGCAACTCCCGAAAGCTGGCTGCCGAGCGAAACACACCCATTGCAAAAAATAACACCAGCAGACCATAGCCAAAGCCTACCAGCGCGTTGTGGATACTGACAATGACTGTCCAGATTTCACCGCCACGAAAGCTCTCCGGCGTTTGCGATACGAGCGACCAGATCTCAGTCAGCTTATTATTCCAGCTGTTCAGCGCATCTTCAAGGGTTGATACAACCCAGTTATCACTCACATGATTTCATCTCCATTTCTAAGCATATTTTATAATGAAACGACTATACTTCATAATGCTAGGGCGAGTAAACGTAATTTTGTTGCCTGTTCTCTGGTTGACAGATACAAAATCTTGCGTTATACTTACCGTAGTGATCGAGTTGCAGATGCTCGCGGGGCCTGCAACCGGGGGAGTCCCTGCGGGGGCTCCCTTTTTCACACCTGAGAGGATGGTGTAAATGCCGAAACCGTTTCTGACATATCCCCAACAGATTCAAAAACTGAAAGACAAGAACCTGACAATTACGGATGATGCCGCAACAGCTATCACGCTGCACCATTATGGATATTTTGCGCTGATTTCCGGCTACAAGGACTTATTCAAAAATCCAACGACAAAAGATTACCGCGACGGAACGACGCTGGATGATATTGTTGCGCTCTATCGTTTCGATGAACAGCTTCGGGAACTCACGCTGCGCTATTTGCTGCAAGTGGAGCGACACATCCGTTCTGCGTATTCGTATGCGTTTTGCAGTCAGTTTGGAGAAAGTCAGAACAGCTATCTGGACGCAAATAACTATAATCTCATGGGGCGTATAAACCCGCGCGAGGTTCAAAAGTTGATTACGCGACATTTGCAGCCGTTTCTTTCGCATACGACGGACTATCCGTATATCGAGCATCATAAACAGGTGCATGGGAATGTGCCGTTATGGGTACTTATCAATGCGCTGACGTTTGGAACACTATCCAAGATGTACGCCCTTTCTCAGTCTAAAATCCAAGCTGCAATCAGCAAGGAATTTGTGGGCGTTCGGGAAAAGCAGTTAGGCTCCATGTTGGAGGTGCTGACAAAGTTTCGCAATGTCTGTGCGCACAATGAGCGCCTTTTCTCCTACAACACAAAGAATGACATTTCGGACTTGCCGCTCCATAAAAAGATGCAGATTCCGCAGAATGGTCAACAGTACATATATGGAAAACATGATTATTTTGCGTTGGTATTGTCTTTCCGCTACTTGCTGCCAAACAAAGACTTCCTGACATATAAGGCGCAGTTAGCCAAGCTGATTGATAAGGCGGATCGTGAAAATCGTCAGTTAGCCGGTACGGATCTGCTTCGGCTTATGGGATTTCCGGAAAACTGGAAGAAAATTACTGCATATAAGAAAGTATAGTCTAACTGAAATGCGTCCCAAGTCGGGGCGCATTTCTTTTGCTTACACCACACCGATAGCCGTCAGAATTTCCTTTGCAAAGGCAATCAGCAAACCACCGAACAGACAGAGGACGCCCTGCGTTCTCTGCGTCGCGTCGTGGGATTGCACGGACATACCGAGCTGCACAACGCCCCAGCCGAGGATGATAATGCCGATCGCCTTAATGCAGGAAAAGATAAAATCAGAAAGATTGTTCACGATGGTCAGCGGGTCACTGTCAGCAGCGAACGCCGAGGTCGTGAACAGCACTGTCGTCATCACAAGACTTGTCCAGACAGCCATGATGTGGCGCTCCTTGCGCCGCGAGGTTAATTCGTGTTTCATATAGATTCCTCCAAAATTTCAATATCGTCGATGTTTTCAATGGGGAATGAAAGATCGTCCGCTGCAAATGCGCGCAGCGGCGTGTGAAGATACGGCGGCGCGCCGCCGTCCTCCGTGCAGTGGATATTCGGGTGCTTCAGGATATCATACTTCTCGTCAATGACCGGTTTCTCGCCTCGAATCAGAACGATTGCGTTTTTATTATCCAAGCGCCGCACCTCGTCCGGTGTCATAAGCTCGCGCCCGGTCTGTTGGAAATTCTGACTGAACGAACCGTTCCTGCCCTTACTCTGGCTGGATGTCCGGGTATCAATCGTTTCTTTTCCAAGCAGCTCCGAAATATATTTGTGCGTCGATTGTTCGTTGCCACCTAAGTACACAAAGCTGTCCGCGTTGCCGATGATGCCCTCCCAATCGTCCTTGAACAGCGCCTTGAGCTGCGAAATATTTTGCAGAATGATAGTTGACATAATGTTTCTGGAGCGCATGGTTGCCTGCAATCGGGCATAACCGTCAGGCAGCGCGACATTTGCGAACTCGTCAAACATCAGCCTTACTGGAACGGGCAGCGCCCCTTGATGGATTTTGTCTGCCTGATAGTAAAGCTCCTGAAACGCTTGCGTGTAGAGCATACCGACGAGGAAATTGAGCGATGCGTCGTTAGAATCCGGGATGATGCAAAAGATGGCCTGCTTGCGTTCGCCCAGCTTGCCAAGCTCCATATCGTCGCTGGCGGTGATGCGTTGAATTTCAGGCAAAGTGAACGATGCAAGGCGGACAGCGGCGCTTACTAAAATCGATTTTGCAGTTTTGCCCGCGGCTTGCTTGAAGATATGGTATTGCCGCACGGCAATGTGGTCAGGCTGTTCTTCCTCCAGTGCTTCAAACAGCAGGTCAAGCGGAGATTGATAATCGTCATCTTCTTCCTTTGCACCGCCATTTTCAATCATGTAGAGAATGGTTTCCATGTTCTGATTTTCAACCGGCGCTTCGTGCAGCAGATAGAGCATGAGCGCGGCGTCAAGCGCCGTCTCCGATTTTTCCCAGAACGGATCGTTCGCTTTCGCGCCCTTTGGAGTGGTGTTCTTGATGAAATTATCGATCAGCTTGAACACGTCCGCGTCCTTGCGTATGTAGCAAAACGGGTTGTAGCAGTCTGATTTTGACGGGTCGATCAGGTCAAAAACGCGCAGAACATAACCTTCCTCCAGAAACAGATTTCCGACGGCACGGAGCATTTCGCCCTTTGGATCGGTCACAATGAAGCTGGCATTTGCAAGCATGAGGTTCGGTTTTGCGAGGAATCGCGTCTTGCCAGAACCAGAACCGCCGACGATAATTTGCAGAAGATTTCGCCGGTGCAGCTTACCGTTCATGCTCATTTGCAGGTGTTGGGTCAGTATGACGTTTTTGCCTGCATCCTTGTCGCGGTACTTCTTATCCAGCTCCCTGACGCTGCCCCACGACGCGGAGCCGTGTTCTTCGCCGGGTCTGGTGTTCTTCTGTCCGGTGTAGTAGAACAGGATCGCGCCGCCGTAGAGCAGTAAAAAGATGCCGATAAACTTCATCGTGTATGGCGTCCAGTGCAGAGAAAACGGATTCTTTGTCGCGGCTGAAAAGGCATCCATCAGCGTGAAAATTGTCATGCCAGGTTCATAGCATCCTGCCATGAGAACCGCAAGCCAGATGATGGGGACGACAAACGCCGCCCACACTGGGGCGGCGCTTCGGAATGATTTCTTCTTGCGTGTCACAGGTCACTGTCCAGACAGGCAAGACCGGTGCGCTCAGCATGGCGCTTGCAGAAAATGAGCGTACCAGCGGCCAACAGCAGTAGGGCCGACGGAATGATAAAAAGTAGTTTTTTCATAGGCGTTCAATACCTCCATTTTCCATAAAATAAATCTCACGGTGAGACGCATTTCTGGTCGGGCGCGCACGTCTCCCCATGATCGAGAAGCCCGCGCAAGCGGGCTTCTCGGGTTTGCTCCCCTTGGCTGCCACACTTCCGATGGGTGGCTGCTGTCAAGGTCCAGCCAGTGCGCACACTGGCTGGCTCTGCGGCCGATGCGTCAGCATCGACCGGCCTTGACTGCGGACAGCCAGCGGAAGATATTCCCCCGGAGGGGAGCAAACTTCTTTAGCCGCCCTCGACGCTACGGTTGAAATCCATACCCAAAAGAAGTCCTTCATCGTTTGCGACAATGGCGACCGGTTCCTCGTATGGATAAATAGCAGTAATCAGGCCGCCTACAATCTCCTGCATGGCTTGAACGTCATGCGGAATTGTTTTTTCGTATGGCGCATATCCAGGCTCGACAACAAGCACGGTCATTTGTTCTACGGCTTTTTCTTCGTCCATACGTTTATTCACCGCCCCATTCCAGCACGAACATGACAGAAAGGACCTCTTGTTCAGTAACTGCTTTGGACACGGCGCTGACAACCGCATCGTAGCTGATGGGCAGTCTGCTGTTTTCTGCGATCTCCCACGGCGCAGCCAAGGAGAATGTTTCTGCGCTGCCGTTCTTGCTGGTCTGCACGCCGTTGATCTTGAAGCCGAGGAGCTTCGCATCTACCTTTTCGTGTGCCATGTCAGTGTTGAACGGAACAAGCTGCCAGCCATTTTTCGTGCTGATACTGACGGAGGACACAACAACCGCGCCCGTGGAACCATTGATAATCTCTGCCGCACCGTTGTGAACCTCGCCGCTCTCGTCAATAACAAGCGGTAATGTAACCGGCACAGTCACGGAAAAGATCTCGGTAATCTCCCAATGGGCGTAATAGGTCGTTTCACCATCCGTTGTATAAGTGGTGTTGGAATCAACCTCCGTACCGCCGTCTTTCTCCGTAAACCAGCCTAAAAATTCTGCATTTTTGCGTTCCGGGTCTTTTGGCAGCACCAGCTTTTCACCGTAAGTCTGCTCGGTCGTTTCGCTCTGACCGGTGCCCAAATCCCATGTTACGGTGTACTTGTTGGCCGCGAACTGCGCGTAAAATGTCGTGCTGCTGGTGATCGTGACCGTACTGTAAAGGCTGCCGCCCGTTTTTGACGTGAACCAGCCTTTGAACGTGTAGCCGGTCTTGACGGGAACATTGCCCGGCGCGGTCGGCTTGCTGTTCAGCTTCACGGTTTCGGAAAAGCTGGCCTTGCCGTCGATGGTGCCGCCGTTGCTGCCTGCATCCCATGTAACCGTCAGCGAAACGGTTGCGCCGCAGTCGTCGCACTTTCCATCGCCGTTTGCGTCCACATGGTCTGCGTATTCCTCACTGCTTGCCTTGCAGACGGAACAGGTCTTCGCGCGCTTATGCTGGGTATCGCTTACGCTTGACCACTTGCCGTAAGTAAAAGAATGGCCAGTGTACTCATAGTCGCTGGTGGAACAGGTCGCGCAGCTTCTCGTGCGTCTGTGCTGGCTATCACTGTAATTTTCCCACGTCCCATATTTGAAGCTGTGGTTTGCGTAGGTGTAACCAGAATAGCCGCAAAGGCTGCACGTTGTGCTTCTGCGATGCTGCGTATCCGAGTCGTTTTCCCAATTCCCATATTTCAAGGAATGGTTCTGTTTCGTGGCAGAGCCAACGTCGGAATTGCAGACGCTACAATATTTTTCGACTGTATGTTGCGTTTCATTATACTCATAGTATTCCGTGCTTGTGCTGTGGCGACCGTATTGAT
>OFMQ01000708.1_pt1 | contig 21766 bp, 26 predicted proteins | sample 1541851 | NCBI WGS metagenome assembly OFMQ01 (sample SAMN04209227, study PRJEB22552) | human gut metagenome | biome: gut; material: feces | host: Homo sapiens | place: USA: Oklahoma | reverse complement strand
CAGGATTCTTACCGCATTTTTAATCAGGATTGCGAACTTGTTTCGCAATTACCTAAAATTGTTGTGCAATCATCAAAAGGCTATGATATAATCTACTTGTTCAGGGTGATTATAAAGCCTTCGGGTCAATCACTTACATAGCTTCGGTTATTCCTTTTGCGAGAAGGAGTGTGCCGGAGCTTTTTCTTTACTAAAGGTGTAAGCCTGCAATTATTCAGTTTCTGAATCGGTTTCATTATCCAGTCTGGAATCCTTATAATATGCTAACATATCTGATTTCCATGAATCAAACTTTTCTTTTGAAAGCTTGCCTGTTTGAAGCATATTCTTCTTTGTTATCCAGTTTTCCATAAAGAGACAGAAGTCTGCATCATATTTTCCATCACCTTTGCCGTTAACCTTAATCCCGGCAGTCCATTCAGGATTTTCAGGAGGTTTGGTATTGGTAAGCTCAAATGAAAAATCAGTAAGTTCAGTTATGGCAAAGAGAGCGTTGATTACATCTGACATAGTGTGGAATTCATATGCCGGATATTCAGCGGTCGTATTATCTTTTGGAGTATTAGTAACTTTTGCAAATAAAAGCTCCTGCCATGGAACATTTAATTCATTTGCAATCTGTTTTAAAACATCTATTTTTAATAGTATTTCACCAGATTCATATTTCTGGATAGTACGTTCTGATTTACCAAGCCGCTGTGCAAACTCCTTTTGCGTGATTTTCTGTGCCCTGCGCTGTTTCTGTATTGCCTTTCCGATTTCCTCAGGAGAAGACATAGTAAGTTTAATGGAATCAGAGAAAGCCATTCTGTTCACCCTCCTTTATATGAAATAGTCCGTTGTAAAGATGCGTATCAGATTGATATTAAATGAAATACGTATCAGTAAGTGACTTATTTATGATTGTACGATTACTTTATCATAAACAAAAACGAATTGCAAGTGCGTAATTATAAAAAGCTCTATTGACAAATTATGAAAAGGATATTAAGATAAACACGAACTATAAATACGGATTAAGTAAAGAACAGGATAGCTGCTTTGTGAAAACACGTATTTAAAATAACAATTTATGAAAGGAGGAGCTGCATGAAGGGTATAAAGGAAGCATTCATAGATGCAGGAGAGATAAGCCAGATGCTTGGTATCGGGATGACAAAGGCATATGCAATTATAAAGGAATATAATGCAGAGCTTGAGGCAAAAGGTTATTTCACCATGCGGGGCAAATGTCCAAGGAAGTACTTTGAACAGAAAATCTATGGTTACGAAGATTATTACAATCCGGATTATGAGCCGCAGCGTAACCGGAGTAAGGTTGCAGAAGAAATGGATTATGAAGTGGCAGTTGGGGCTTCTGTGATAAGTGAACAGGATGAAGTGGATATACCGCCTGAAACAAATGGATTGCCGGAAGATGGTGCTGAGATAGCAGAAAATGTAATATCGGATGCGGATGAAATGGCAAAAGAGATAACTGAATAGGCGAAACCAATGTGGGGGCAAAAAGTGCCGCCAAAACATGAAAATGGGGGCAAAAAGCGCCCCCAAAACCAAAAAGTGGGGGCAGAAAGCGCCACCGCTTAAATCAGGGCTGAAAAAGTGTGGGGGCAAAAAGTGCCGTCAAAATGCAAAAGTGGTGGCGGAAAACGCCGTCAAAACAGTAAAGTGACGGCAATAAGTGCCACCACTCAAATCAGAGGGAAAAAGTCATGGTGGCGGAATATGCCATCAAAATGGAAAAGTGGTGGCGGAAAACGCCACTAAAACAGCAAAGTGACGGCAAAAAGCGCCACTATATCAGTAATTGTGGTGGTACATTAACCACCACATATCATATACAGAGTGCAGGTGCTCCTGCCAAGACGGAAAATTATGTAAACGCTGATGCGTTTATATTTTTTCGGGAAAAGGTCCGACCTTTTCCGCATCTTGCAAAACCAGTGAACGCTACGAATTTCATGCTTGCATGGAAATGAGTAGTGTGAACGCCAAATACACCGAGCATGTAATGCGAGGTGCAAAACCTATGAACACTATTTTAAGAAAGGATGAAAAAGCAATGGTACAGATAAAAAGAGATTGGTTTGATACAGCATTAGAATACTACGAAAGGGGAGAAACGTATGGCAGATGGAAAGAGAAGATACAAGTCTGACAGGAAAGATTATAAGATATCTGTGAAGCTGTCGGAAAAAGATATGGATATTCTGAAAGCGGCACTTAAGCAGACAGGAATGACAGCAAGTGCCTATATAAGAGAATTGATCCGGACAGGCGGCAACATTGATACAAGTTATCCAGAGGACAGGGCAAGAGCAATCCGTGTTATTGCCGGTATTGCAAATAATATTAATCAGGCAGTAAAGCTTGGCAATTCGCAGGGCAGATTGTATTACAGCGATATTGATAAATTGCAGAGCAGTCTGGATGATGTAAAGAAAACATTTTGGGAGGTGCTGGAAGTATGGCGATTACAAAGATCTTAAATATACAGGAATCAGAGGGCAGAAATCCGACAACACACCTGAAGAATGCTTTGGAATATATCCAGAATCCAGATAAGACAGAAGAATGTGTACTGGTGGGCAGTATTAACTGCCTGCCGGATACGGCATTTGAGCAGATGGAGGAGACGAAAAATATATTTCATAAGACAGGTAAAAGGCAGGGCTATCATGTGATCATATCGTTTTCACCGGAAGAAAAAGTGACGGCAGAGCAGGCAATGTATGTGCTGGAGCACTTTGCGAAGGATGTGCTTGGTGATGATTATGAGGCTGTGTATGCGGTTCATACTGACAGGGAGCATATGCATGGACATCTTATCTGGAATAGCGTCAGCATGACAACGGGCAAGAAATACAATTCACCGAAAGGTAACTGGAAGAATCATCTCCAGCCTATTACAAATAAATATTGTGACGAGCTTGGACTTACTATTATGCCAGCAGAGTACAGCAGGAATCCAAAAAATATCAGCAGGGACAAGTGGGAAAGAGAAATGTCCATGAAAGAAATTATTCTTCGTGATGCCAAGATGTGTGCATATGCAGCCGGGAATGTGGAGCATTTTAAATATCTGATGAAAAGACTTGGATATGTGTTTAAGAAAGATGCGTGGATGGAAGTGCAGGCACCGGGATTTCAGTATTATCATAAACTTGCAAAGCTAGACGAAATGTTTTCAGAGGAGACGTTAAGGCATCATGTGGATATGCCTTGGATGGCAAAGCCTTACTTTTATTCGTCGGATATCATGGGATTGCACAGAGCGAAGCTGTCACCATATCAGAAGAAATTTTATGCAAAGCTATACAGATTAAGGATTGTAGAGCAGAAGCGTTTTGAGGTTGGTGGAGCAAAGTATACAGAGGATTTGAAAAGGTTTCATCAGTTACAGGACGAATATCTGCTGCTTGTAAATAATGACATCAAAAGTGTTGTGGAGCTTGTGGATTTCATAGGTGAGCAGAAAGAAAAGATGCAGCAGATTGAGGACAGGCAGAAGGAGATATACAGAGAAAGCTCTAGCCGGAAACGGAATATTAAGAACGAGGAGCAGTATCATGAGTATCAGATATGGCATGTGGAAGTGCAGGAAGAACTGGATGAGTTGAAGCAGGAGAAAAGGAAAATTAAGAAGCAGATACAGCTTGCTGATGGCATTGTGAAAGAAGATTTGTGTACGGCTTATTATGCGGTGTCGGAGAATGAAGAAATCGTTGCAGACAGGGAGATTGAGATACCGGGGATGGAAGAGGAGGCTGTGTCAGAGAAAGATGTGGCTGTTGAGCCGGAGACGAATGTTGAGGTAGTGAATCCAGACAATAATCAGAACGATATGTCTGTAATGCCAGATATTCGTAATGTGTCTGATGTAAATACGGCAAGAATGGATGAAGATATTACTGATGTAACAGGTAAAAGTGAATTTATGGAATCTGAAGAAAAAGTGTCTGTGGACAAAGCTGGCTTGATTGTCAGGATGATATCAGAGCTTGGTGGTTATGAGAATATTAGTGATTCTGTTAAGGCTGATATATTCGGATTTGATATTGCTGATGTTAGTGGAAGCATATGGTTGTTCTCGGATGTAATGAAAAGGCTGGGGATAAAGCTGGATGGAGACGAAATGTATGAGGAATTCCAGAGAATTTATGATGAGAGTGTTGGTAGAGATGCTGGTAAAGATAAAGCAGAAGATAAGATGTGGAATAGGGGCAGAGGAAGGTAATTTCTCTGTCTCTTCCAGTTATGTATTAGATAGAAAAATATCTACCAAATGGAATTTGTCCGAATGGATATTTTGATGGTTCGGATGCATATGGAACGAGGGTTATGAACTATCTGAAATTAATCGGTTATAGTGATAGTTCGGGTGATATTATTGATGAGGCAATGAATGTGCAGAATATATATGGGCAGATGGAAAAAGAGTTGTTTATCAAGGTGGAACTTGACAGGATTAGTGACAGGCTGACGGTTCGTGGACTTGCATACAGTGACATAAATTATATGACTATTTCGGAGCAGGCACAGGTGCTGCAGATTGGAAATCTGACCTATAGTGATGGAATGTCGGTGCATCGAAAGGTGCTTGAAAAGGCTGGAGTTAAGAAAGACTTTGATGAGATTTATCAGGACTTTGACAGGATATATGAGGAGAGTGGCAGATTGCAGGATAAGGAAGAGAAGAAGTGGGAGAAGCGGAGATAACTCCGCTTCTAACATATAGAATAAAGGTATTTTCTTTAAAAAGATTAAATGGTAGAATGTGCTTGAAAGTGTAAAGGATGTGGTGTTATGAGAACAAAGAAAAATATGTTGGTTGTTTTTTCGCTCTTATTTTGCATACTGATAGGTGGTTGCACTGATAATAACAGTACAAGCAATAATGAGAGCATAGGCAACAGTAATATTATTTATAATGATAATTCCTCCGAGGTATCCAATAAAGATAAATCTGAGGATGTAGTCAACTTAAATAATATGGGTGAATATACTGGTTCACCGTATATATCTTTAAATGGAAATATGCCATATTTTACAGATGAGGAAAAATTAAGCACTGAACCATTTGAATATTATAGTAATCTGGATTCTCTTGGAAGATGTGGAGTTGCTTTCGCTAATATTTGCAAAGAAATTATGCCGACAGAAGAAAGAGGAGCTATAGGTCAGGTTCGTCCGTCAGGCTGGCATACAGTTAAGTATAATGGTGTTGTAGATGGTAATTATCTATATAACAGGTGCCATTTGATTGGATATCAGCTAGCAGGAGAAAATGCTAATGAGTTAAATTTGATTACAGGAACCAGATATTTGAATATGATAGGTATGCTGAAGTTTGAAAATACTGTAAGTGCATATGTGGAAGAAACTAATAATCATGTCTTATATCGTGTAACACCAATTTTTGAAGGAGACAATCTTGTGGCAAAGGGCGTTGAAATGGAAGCTTGGTCTGTAGAAGACAGAGGTGCAGGTGTTTGCTTTAATATCTTTTGTTATAATGTACAGCCGGGAATTGAGATTGACTATGCTACTGGAGATAGTTGGCTGTCTAATGAAGATTCTCAGAAAGAAGATATTAAAACTGATTACGCTACACAAGAAAATCTGCAATCGAATAATAATAATGATACACAGCAAGAGATAAAAGAGTATATTTTGAATATGAATACAAAGAAAATTCATTTGCCAACATGTTCAAGTGTTAATAGTATGTCTGAAAAGAATAAGCAGATAGTGAATGGGACGATTGATGATATAAAAGAACAAGGATATACGCCATGTTCAAGATGTCTTGGAATGTATAAATAGAATGTAATATAAGTTGATATTTTTCGCTATTGCGAGTACAATAATTATAAGTGCTCGTACATAATGCAGAGCGATATTGGTTGTAGAATGATAAGGAGCATTGCCGGGTAGGTTATGCTCTTTTTCAGTACATTGATGAGAGGTAAAAGATGATCGAGGGTTATACTACAGTTACTGAAATTGCAAATAAGTGGGGAGTAAAACCTAGAACAGTACAAATTATGTGTGCTGAAGGGAAAATTGCTGGTGTAACAAAGTTTGGAAGGGCATGGGCAATTCCTGTTACAGCAGAAAAGCCGACTGATAATAGAGTTACAACAGGTGAATATAGAAACTTGCAGAAAACTCCAAAAGATAGTGATGAAGAAGGATAATGTATTTATGAGACAACTGAAATATAACAGAGAACTTTATTCAAAGACTGCGTTAATAAAGGCTGCTTACAATTTTACAGATAGAGCATATCTGCATTTAGATGCAGATAAGAATTATTACTATGTTTCTATAAGTACGAAAGATGGTCAGCCAGAGGTAACAGATCAGGAATTTGAAAATGAAATTCTGGCACAGAGTGCCCGGCATGAAATTTATTTGCAGACAAAAAATATTCGTGAGCTTATGCTTGCAAGAGCGGTAGCAACCAGCGTAGTAGCACCAAGAGAGGAAGCTGTAGAAACAGACAGCGAAAACACACATACATTTAGTGAAGATGAAATACTAAAGGATTGGTTTGAAGCTAATGAATAAGTTGATATTAAGTATGGATATATACTCAGCAGATAGTATTGAAGAAACCTGTAATGCATATAGGAATCTGGCAAGAATCAGGATAAAAAAGAGAAAAGAATGTATGGAGCTTATTTTTGACAGGTGCAGATACGATACTGATATTACCATAAAAGAGTTTGAAAACTATTTAATAAATGCAGAGAATATGAAAAAATGATTATTGTAGAAATTATATTTATTGCGGCATTGATTTCACTTGGAATTATCACATCGATATCTGATGTGAAAGAAGGGCGAATTTACAACAAAATCTTATTGATATATGCATTAGTGGGAATAGTCTTAGATGCAGTATATTATGGATATTTTGCCAGAGATTTGTTTTGGCTTTATATACTCAACATAGGAATTTTATTGGTAATCAGTCTGGTATTGTTTTATACACATTCATTTGCGGGAGGCGATTGCAAGTTAACATTAGTAATGTCAGTTTTATATCCTGCGAATTATTATCTGGTGTATGGAAAGACAGATGTGACATTATATTTTGCGTTATGCTTGGCAATATTATATGGATATATTTATTTGCTGGGATTTTCTGTCTATTTAATAATAAAAGGTAGAGCAAAGTTTACCAGAGAATATGTTAAAGGATATCTAAGTGCATTTCTGAAATCTTTTTTATCCGCGTCTGGGTATATTTGCCTTGTTAATCTTTTATTTGTCGTAATAGGCATGCGTGGAGTATACATTAATGAATGGATTATTAGAATTGTATGTATGATAGTTGCATGGATAGTTGGCAAAGAGAGCAAGCTGAAAAAGTGGCAGATTGTTGTTGGGATTTACTGCATAGATTTGGTTATCGGATTTATATTAGGATTTATTCCGTTCTCATTTAATCCTGAGAATTATATTTTGGTAATACTTCTTCTGCTTTGTCAGATGACAATTCGGACAAGCTTGTATGAAGAAGTTGAAATATGTAATCTGAAAAAGGGAATGATATTATCAAGTATTTCTTCAATGCTTATGCAGAATTCCAGAGTACGAGGACTTCCGCCAATATCATCAGAAGATTTAAGAAGCAGATTGACAGAGGAACAGGTAGCAAGTGTTGGCAGATGGGCAAGTAGTAGAAATATAATGACAGTAACGGTTGTTAGGAAAATTCCGTTTGCAATGTTCATATTTGCTGGTTTTTTAAGCTATTTCATTATATGGGGGATGGTTAGATGATTGTGAAGCTGGAGAATTATAACGGAAAATATAAAATAGTATCTCTGGCTTTGAATAGTGAAGTGAGAGATGATCTACTTAGTGATAATATAGATTTTATTTATATTTCAGAAAATGCTATATGGTTATATCCGGAAGATATTGTGATATCAGAGGATGAAAAAGTGATTGCTAAGTTAAGAAATGCACATAACTATGATGTGTATGAGCTATGGGAAAATGGACGTCTATCGGAATATTATGATGACAGTTCTATGGATAATTATTTTTTTGTGACTGCAAAATGTAATTCTAATTGCATTATGTGTCCGTCACCAGATATATCCAGACAGAGGGGCGGAAATACCAGTGTAAATACATTGATAGAAATTGCAAAACATATACCTGCAGATGCACCGCATCTTACAATTACAGGCGGAGAGCCATTTATGATGGGACCTGATATTTTTAGATTTTTTGAGTTTCTGCGAGACAAATTTGAGGATACAGAATTCTTATTGCTGACGAATGGAAGAATATTTGCAATTGATTCATATGTGCAGAGATTCATAGAAAAAGCTCCAAATAACAGTATAATTGCAATACCTATTCATGGCTCTACACATGCAGCACATGATATGATAACGCAGGCAGATGGAAGTTTTGACCAGACAATATCAGGAATAAAAAAGCTATTGAAAGCAGGAATACATATTGAGATAAGACTGGTTGTAAGTAAGTTAAATGAGAAAGATATTCCTAATATAGCACATATGATTACTGAAGAGATTCCGGAAGTGGATTATGTCAGTATTATGGCAATGGAGATGACGGGAAGTGCAAGAGTAAATAGCAATAAGGTCTGGATACCATATAAAGATGCTGCTTTGGCAGCAGAGAAAGCGGCTTTAATATTGATGGAAAAGGGAACAGATGTAAAATTATACAATTTTCCTTTGTGTGTTGTTAAAAAAGAATTTTGGACATTATGTGAAAAAAGCATATCACCTGATAAAGTGAGATTTGATGAAACTTGCGAGAACTGCAAGATGAGGAAAGCGTGTGGCGGTATATTTGCTGGAACAATATCGCTGGAAAAGGGAGAATTGAGAGCAATCGTATGAAGTTAAACTACTTTAATTTTAAGCAATTCGGAGATTCTGTTTTAATGACAAATGATTTTGGAAAATATGTGTTTGTCAGCCGAGAAGATTTTCAAAAGGTTCTGTCATTGAATGTAGATAGAGAATCAGAATTGTATAATGTACTTAATGAAAAGAAGATGATATATGATGAATCGGATTTAGAATATTCATCAGAGAACAAATATGCGCTGAGAGAGATAAAAGGACATGTGAACGCAGCAACATCGTTACATATATTTGTCGTAACTACAGTGTGCAATATGAGCTGTGTGTATTGTCAGGCAAATAATGGTATAGAGTGTTCACATCTTGTCATGAATAAGGAAATGGCTGAAAAAGCAGTGGATATAGCATTACAGTCACCGGAGCAGTCATTGTGTTTTGAGTTTCAGGGAGGAGAGCCATTAGTTAATTTTGAGATTATAAAGCATATAGTAGAATATGCCGAAATACATAAAGAGAGTCATGAAATAGCTTATACTGTAGTAACGAATTTAACATTGCTTCAAGATGAAATGTTGGATTTTTTTGCGCAACATTGTTTTGGAATATCTACATCAATGGATGGAAACGAACTTGTACATAACAATAATCGTCCTTACGCAGATGGAAATGGTACATATAAGAAGGTTACCGATTCAATAGAACGAGTGAGAAAAGCAGGATTACAGATAGGTGCGATAGAAACTACTACAAGGTTTTCACTTAAATATCCGAGAGAAATTGTCCATGCATATATAGATATGGGCTTTGAAAGTATTTTTATAAGACCGCTGACACCACTAGGAAAGGCAGCTAAAAGCTGGGAAAAAATAGGATATACGTCAGAGGAATTTATCGGGTTTTATCGACAGGCATTAGACGAGTTAATTGAGATAAATAAAAAAGGAAGATTTATCAAGGAAGATCATGCTGCAATCTTGTTGAGAAGAATAAGAGGCGATTTCATGAATTACATGGAATTACGATCGCCATGTGGAGCAGGTGTAGGACAGTTGGCATATTACGCAGATGGAAATATTTTTACATGCGATGAAGGAAGAATGCTGCATGAGATGGGACAGAGTACTTTCCAATTGGGAAATGTATATGACAGCACTTATACAGACTTGATAAATAATAGCGTATGTAAAACAGTATGTGCTTCCAGTGTTTTGGAAACAATTCCGACTTGCTGTGATTGTGTATATCAGCCATATTGTGGAACCTGTCCGGTTGTAAATTATGCCCTTGATGGAGATGTGATAGAAAAACAGCCAAGAGGATATAAATGCAGAGTATATTCAGGAATACTGGATTATTTATTTTCAAAGTTTTTTGAAAATGATAATGAAACAATGCGGATATTAAATACATGGAGTGATTGAAATGGCAGAATTGGAAAAAGAAAAATTATCCGAAGAGGATATAAGAAGAGCAGAGAGCAATGATATGGCAGAAATAGAAATAATGCCAGAAGAAGAGTATGCAAAGGCTCTCAGTCGTAGAAAGAAAATATCAATCTGGGGACTTGTGATTTTAATTGCAGCAGAGATGACTTTTGCAGGAGGATTGGAACAGAAGATACAAGCTGATGATTTACAGCATAGAGTTTTAAGAGAACATGAAATGAGATCATCAGGACAGATTCAACTCACAAAGGGATTGTATGCTGGAGAAACAGATTTTGGTTATTTTTCTGGTGAAGGACATTTTTCATTTGATACTGGAGCTGAGTATTCAGGTTCATGGTCACAGAACCAGTTAAAAGGGGCTGGTACACTGCGAGTTCCCAATGAAGGCACATACAATGGAGAGTTTTCTTCGTCTAAAAAAAGTGGAAACGGAACATTTACTTGGGATGATGGAGTTGCGTATGAAGGAGAGTGGAAGAATGATCAGATGTGCGGACAGGGCACATACACAACACCGGATGGAGTGATTTTTTCAGGAACTTTTCAGGATAACGCTTTTCAAGATGGAACATGCACGTTTAAGAATAGTACAGGAAGTTATAGTTTAACATACAAATCAGGAGCCGTTGATAAGGCAACAATAGAATATACTGATGGTTCATCATATGCCGGAACTTGCAACAATAAAGAATTAACGGGTTCAGGAAAGATGAGTTTCGCGAGTGGAGACACTTATGATGGCGCCTTTATGAATGGATGTAGAAATGGTCAGGGAGTATATATATGGACATCCGGAGATAAATATGATGGAGAATGGGCGTCTGACCAGATGACAGGTACAGGAACATATACATTCTCAGATGGAAGTTATGCAAGTGGTACTTTTGACAAGAACACATTCACAAACGGCAGTTATCATATAGAAAACGATTTCGGTAATTATACTTTTACTATTACTAATGGAGAACCGACAGCAGTTGAAATGTCATTAGCAAGTGGGACAACTTATAGTGGAGCTATGAGTGATGGACAATTATCAGGGCAGGCACAGATAAAATATAGTAATGGTGATCAATATAATGGAAATGTCACAAATGGACAAAAATCCGGTCAGGGAACTTATACATGGACAAGTGGTGCCTCATATGAGGGAAAATGGTCCGATGATCAAATGAACGGAAATGGAACATATTTTTATCCTTCTGGTGAGGATGGATATAAACTTGCAGGCTCTTTTGAAAATGGAAAGCCTAGTGGAGAATGTGAATATTATACGGATAAAACAACTCATTACAAAACTGATTGGGTGAGTGGAAAGTGTGTGAAAATATATGAATAATATGGATGAACTTTTTCCAAAGTTTCAGAAAAGTATAGAAAATTTAATCGAAGATGAAGAGGGAAATATCCCTGGTAAAAAGCTTTTAGTGCTGGGTACAATGATAGTTGTACTTGGAAGCCTGATGCAGATGGATGTTTTTGCTGGTCATAGGTCACATAGTTCTCACAGATCACATAGTTCCCATAGTTCAGGTTCAAGTGGACATGGAAATCATGGAAGCCATGAGAGTCATGCAAGCCATGCATCACATTCAGACCATGGCTCACATTCAAATACGCATTCCAGTCATGCGAGCCATACATCACATTCAAATACATCATCACATTCAAATTCAGCATACAGTTCAGAAGGAGATGTTACATATAAAGCACCGGCAGCAGCAGATGTACCGACCATAAAAACACCTGTTGTTACGGCTACGGCAGATACATTTAAGCTGCCAGATGTAAATCAAAATATAGAATTACCAAATGGAACTCCGGCTTCAAGTATTATGCCTTCATTGGCAGTGCCGGCGTCTAGTGTTGGAACAAAAATTGATGCTGGAGAAATTCATCAGCCATCTGCAACAGATAAAGTTGAATAATCAGGTTAGGAGAACTTTAGATGGAAATATTGAATAAATTATTTTCAGGTGGAAAGCCAAAAGAAGAAAGTAGCAATCATGAAGATGAATATATGCAGGAAGCTAAGGCGGCTGTAGAAATTGTTAACAAAGGTGTCGAAAAAGGTTCATTTTCAGAAATGACAGAGCAGCTTGACAAACTGCCTAGTGTTGGAATTAACAGAAATAAATATGTCTTTGAATATAGTAAATCGAGAGTGCAGATATGGACTATTGCATTGTGCATTATTTTGATATGCTGGTGCTTGCATGATGTTCCGGTATATGTAGGGACAATGATTTATTCTGATACATATAGAAGGTCTGCCATTATTGGTATTATCATATTAGTTCTGATTATCGCAGTTAATATTGCGGTTATTTCAAAAGAAATATTAAATATGAGATTTAATAAAAGATATAACTTATATGTAAAAGATCTTCGATTTAAAAATATTGAAATTATTGATGACTTAGCGGCTTATTCTAATGTGAATCCTAGTATAGTAATTAAGGATTTGAATAAAGCAGTTAAAATGAAATTGATTCCGCAGGGACATTTTGGAAGAGATAATATGATTTTTATAGTATCTAATGAAATATATGACGAATATAAAAATAAACAGGCTGTATATGACAGATATTATAGAAAGCAGATTGAGGAGCGTCTGAGAATGAAGGAACGTACAAAGGAAATGCAGATGATTATGGATCAGGGACAGGGATATGTCGATAAGATTCATGAGAGCAATGACATAATAAAAGATAAAATTATTTCGCAGAAACTGGACCGCATGGAAAGTGTTGTATCTATGATATTTCATGAAGTTGATGTTAATCCAAATAACGCAGACAAACTAGGGATGTTTATGAATTACTATTTGCCTACAACAGAGAAATTGCTTGAAGCATACATAGATATAGATGAGAAAAAGGTAAAAGGAAAAAGCCTGGAAAAAACAAAGAAAGATATAGAAGGAGCTATTGATAAAATCATAGATTCTTTTGAAGGGCTGTTGGATAAATTTTATCAGGAGAAAGAACTTGATATTGCAACCGATATTTCGGCAATGGAAGTCCTTATGAAACAGGATGGACTTACGGAATAATGCTAACAACGAGGTGGTGTAATTGGACAGGGATAATTATGGTACTGAAATGCTATCACAAAATAAGCTGATTGTAGGAAATTCTGATAGTATATTGATGTTTGGATGTGAAGAACAGCAAATGCTTAGAGAATTTTCAAAGACCATTTCCAATCAACTTCTTAATTGTAATGGAGAATTGGAATATCTGATTCGCGATATATTAAATGAGATTGATGATTTCCAAAGATTCGTTGAAAAAAAGCAACTGTTTTTCATAAGTAGCAATGAAAAGAAAAGAGCGAGCTTAATAAAAAAGTATAATGCAATTCTTGTGTATATGGATAAGATGGAATTGGCATTAAAGCTTCAGGAAGCGCAGTTAATTAAGGATTCCAAACTGTATGAAAATTTGAGCAAACGTATAGATACTACACTTGAAAGCTTGAGGGAATCAATATCGTATGGAAATGATGTTGTGGGACAAAAACCAATTGAGCAGGAGACAGACGACATTAATAACTGGTATGAAAGATTATCAAAGAGAATAAGTGATTTGGAAATATCATATGCCGCCACAATGCAGACCAAAGCCCAGTTGAAGTTAATGTTAGAAAATAATACGCAATTAATAGATAAAATCTTAGGGGTAATATCTGGTACAATTCCAATATGGAGAAATCAGATTACAATTCTATTAGGAATAGAAAAGCTGAATCGAAATCTAGAAATTCAAAATAAAGTGACTGAGATAACACAAAAGTATATATCGAAAGAAAAGGCAACTATCGGTATAAAACATAAAAATAAAAAAGAACTGAGTATTGAAAAGCTGTTGAACACGAATGAAATATTAAAAAAAGCATTGGATGAGCTTGACTCAGTAGAAAAGCGAGATGGAGAAATCAGATTAGAGCTAAGCAGTTCTTTAAGCTAACAAAACGGAGGTATTTATTATGGAAGAAGAAAAAATACAGTTAACATTGAGCCCAGAACAAAAAAATACAGGGACATTATTTGATAGTGTTCCAACAATGCAGAGTGTAGTTAGTGAATCGGAATCAAATTATTCCGCAGGAACTATTGATGAAAGCATGCTTTCGGAAGAAGAGAAAGCTATGGTTGAACATTTTGCAAGTGAGATTGATATTGAAAATGTAGATCAGATTGTGAATTATGGAATCAAGGCACAGACGAATATATCAGAATTTTCAGCAACAATACTGAAAAAGGTGAAAACCTATGATTTGGGAGAAGTAGGGGAATCATTAAAAGAACTTACGGTGGTATTAGATGCGACAACAGAGGCAGAGAAAAAAGGAATTTTAGGCATATTTCAGAAGGCGAAAAGAGGCGTTGGTTCGGTAAGGGCAAATTACGCAAAAGCTGAAAGTAATGTAGATAGAATAGAAAAAGATTTGATTAAGCATAGAGATGTTCTGGGACAAGATATATCTATGTATCAGCAGATGTATGAGCTTAATGTACAATATTATAAAGAACTCACAATGTATATAATTGCAGGAAAGAAAGCCTTAGACCATGCAAATAGTACGAAGCTTGAACAATTAAAGAGTATTGCAGAAAAGTCAGATAAACAGGAAGATGTACAGGCATATCGCGATTACGAGGACCTTTGCCATAGATTTGAAAAGAAATTATCAGATTTAGAGATAACAAGGGTAATTTCAATCCAGTCTGCCCCACAAGTTCGTATGCTTCAAAATAATGACAGAGAAATGATGGACAAGCTACAGTCATCATTGGCGAATACAATTCCACTTTGGAGAAATCAGTTAGTTCTTTCATTGGGAATTGAGCATACAAGCAGAGCATTGGCAGCCCAGGGAGCATTAGCTGATAAAACAAATGAGCTCTTGAAGAAGAATTCAGAAACATTAAAGATGGCAACGGTTGAAACTGCAAAGCAGTCGGAGAGACCAATTGTTGATATAGATACACTAAAGCAGTGTAATAGAGACTTGATTACGTCTATCAATGAAGTTGTAAAAATTCATGAGCAGGGAGCTGTTCAAAGAGCAAAAGCGCAGGAAGAATTAGTAAAAATAGAAGAAGATTTAAAGCAGGCTATGCTTGAAGCAGGAAAGAATCGAAGATAGAACGAGATAAATGGGAAGAATAGCAGTATCTTCCCATTTTTGAAGGGTGGGGAGAACTTGCATAAGAAACTGAAGATTACATTTAATGCGTCTATAACATTGGGATTTGTCATGATTTGCTTTATTGCAACATTGCTAGGAGTTATTTCTGATGGAAGAATTACACAGACACTATTTATGACATACCATTCTTCACTGACAAATCCAATGACATACCTGAGATTTATTACTCATATATTTGGACATTCGGGATGGAGCCATTTTATTGGAAATGCATCATATTTATTGTTGCTTGGACCAATGCTTGAAGAAAAATATGGTTCCAAAGTGTTGCTTGAAGTAATGTGCATAACTGCTGTTGTAACAGGAGTGGTAAATTACATATTTTTCTGGAATGTAGGTTTGTGCGGAGCCAGTGGTGTGGTATTTGCTTTTATTATACTTGCATCGTTCACAGGATTTAAGGAGGGAGAAATTCCATTAACATTTATATTGGTCGCTGTTATATTTATAGGGCAGCAGGTGTATGAAGGTATTGCAGTACAGGATAATATTTCAAATATGGCTCATATTGTTGGGGGAATAGTGGGCTCGGTTACGGGATATTGGCTAAATAGGCAGAAAAGATATGGATTGCAATAGAATATAGCATAGATATATATTTTTATAAGTGTATTGAAATAATAGAGGTAAAATGGAAAAAATAATCGGATCAAAGATATCAGCGGCGGATGCGTTAAATAATCTGGAATTTGTAAGAAAATCTAAGGATGAGGCAAAGAAATATGAATGGTTGTATCATTGCACATCTGTAGAAGCATTAATTAGTGTGATAGAGAACAGAGAAATGTGGCTTTCTAATCTTAAAGTTGTAAATGATAAAGAAGAAGTTGGACGGATAGATGTTGAAGAATATGAGAAAGCATATTATGTTGCGTGCTTTACATATGATTCGGATATTACAGATGAGCATTGGAGGGAGTATGGACAATCAGAAAATAAGGTGCTTTTTGGAGTGAAAACATCTTGGTTTAAAAAGAAGCTTTCATTTATAGATACAAATCATACAAAAATTGACGATAATTGTTTTAAAATATGCAATAGTTTTGATGAAGCGATTGATTATCAATTCAAATCTAGCAAAAATGGAAAGAATGTACCACCACCATATTATGTTATAGACTATGGGTTTTATAAGGTTATTTACGATGATGTATTAAAGAAGAATATAAAATCTAAAGCAACTTGGATGATTGATGGTGTACATTTAGAGGGAGCAGCAATTGTACCGACAATTCCAGGAATAATCAAGTCTACACATGGGATTTGTATTAGAAATGGAAAAGATGAATATGATAAGGATTGGACATCAGAAAAAGAAGTGCGATTGAAGATAGGCGTAAATACAAACAACAAACAAATAAAAGATATAGGAGTATTTTATAGACAGATGGCGATTCAATTAAGTGACATCGCTTTTTCAGAATTGCCTATAAAATTTAGTCCTGATATGAACTTAGAACAAAGAGAAAAAAGTTTGAAAAGGATAAAATCTACTTTGCCAGGGGCAAATGTATATGAAATCTGAATGAAGTAGAATTATGCAATAATATATTTACGAAATAAATTTATTAAGAACAGAATGTATTGAAATGTTTTTGTATAAATCTGATATTTTAGAAAGTAGGTGTAATGATGAATTTGCAAGAGGTAAAGGAACTAATTTACCAAGGTGAAAAAGTTGATATAGAGTGCAAAAAAGCAGAAAAAAGCGTGCCAAAATCTGCATATGAGTCATATTCTGCATTTGCCAATACAAAAGGTGGATATATCATACTTGGAGTAAGAGAAGATAAAACAAAGACTGATCCGAAGGAACGATTTATAATACAGGGAATAGAGGACGCACCTAAGCAGAAAGAGGATTTTTGGAACACAATTAATGGAAATAAGGTGAATATTAATCTGCTGACAGATGATGATGTAGAAATTGTTGAAGAAGGTAGTATAAGCCTTATTGTGATACACGTGCCTAGAGCAGATTTTAATATGCGTCCGGTATATGTTGGTGAAAATCCATATAGAGGAACATATAAGAGAAACCATGAGGGCGATTATCATGCAAGTGAGTATGAGATTAACGGAATGATAAGGGATAGAAATCCTGAAGGCAATGATAATCAGATAATCGAATATTATAATATGGATGATATTGATAAAGAAACTTTGAGAAAGTATCGTCAGATTTTTGAGATAAGAAACGATGGTCATGTATGGAACTCTTTGGATGATCAATCATTTCTTGAGAAGCTTGGTGGTTATAGAAAAGACAGAAAAACAGGTGTAGAGGGGCTGACATTAGCAGGTCTTTTAATGTTTGGAACAGGACAGGCTATTAGAGAACGCTTTGATAATGTTTTTATGGATTATCGAAATGAAAGTCAGGTAACAGCAGATATTCGCTGGAATGACAGAATTACCTACGATGGTACATGGGAAAATAATCTATTTAATTTCTTTACAAAAGTAACACCGAAGCTTACTGAGGATCTAAAAAAGCCATTTAAATTAGAAGGTGGCGTGCAGCGTATAGATGATACACCAGTGCATAAAGCTGTTAGAGAAGGCTTTGTAAATATGATTATACATGCAGATTATTTGATGGATGCTGGAGTTTTAAAGGTAATAAAGAAGTCAGATGCATTTGAATTTACAAACCCAGGAATTCTGAAACTTCCACTTGAAGATATTTACCGAGGCGGTAATTCAAAATCAAGAAATCCACATATGCAGACTATGCTTAGACTGGTTGGATTTGGTGATAATGCGGGTTCGGGATTTCCAACGATTCTTGATGTGTGGAAGTCGGAAGGATGGATAAAACCGGAATTGATTGAAGACACAAATCTTGATCAGGTTACACTTATGATGAAGATGGAAAAGGAATCTGATGATGAATCAGCAGAAAAATCAGCAGATTCAGCAGAAAAATCAGCGGATTCAAAAAAAATGAAAGTAATAGATTTATCAGAAAGGCAGAGGCAGATTTTAACCTATATGGATGCTGGGGTTGAATATAGTACAGAGCAGGTAGCAGAAAAAATAGGTTTAAAAGGTCCTAGGACAAGGCAGTTATTAAATGAATTAGTGAATATGGAGTTATTAGCATGTATTGGAACTACAAAAAAGAGAAGGTATATTAAAGTGTAGAAGTGGATGTTATGTAGGAGATGATAAGCATGAACAAATTTTCAGAAAAGGACTGGAAAATATTCAGAAGTAAAATTGCTGGATGGCAAGAAGCTTATATGGATAAGCTCAACAAAGAATATATTGAAATACTAAGTGGAGATGGAAAACCATCTGAGAAATTTTGGGCATTAGAGAAAAGAATAAAAGTGGATAAGAAAGATTGTGGAGTGCAATGTGAGATGAGCAGGTCAAATCAATTTTATATTATGCTTTCGCTCCTGAATGAAGGAGCTATTTCTATGGAAGATTTAGAAGATTTTAGCGATGATTTGAAAGAGATAATGCAGCATTTCGCTGGACTATAGCTAGCTAAAAAATATATATTTCTTGGTTGAGAGTAGTCAAGAATTTAATTGAGTTTTTATCGAGTTGTTTTCAGAAAAAACTCGATAAAAACTCAAAAGAAACTCATAGAGTAACTTAATACTCAGAGGGAGTATGTAAGTTTAGTTAAACTCATTCATAGCATCTACATATCCTTGCAAGCCATCTGCTTTGAGAACCAGTTCTGCATACAGTAGAGGAGAAACATTGGTACCAATATCGTGATGAAGTATATGAAATAATCGCAACGCAATGGTGTGAAAGATATAAGATTGATATTGTTGAATAAAAGAAAGGGGCTACTATGATACCCACAGAAGATATTATATCGATAGTGAAAAACACAATTACTGCATCAATTAAATGTAACACTCATCGCGGATACATTGGTTGGAGCAGCTGTGATAATATTTGTATGGACATGCATGATTGCCTGGATATGTGTACGGAGACTCTGGAAATGTGTGGATATATGACTGCACTTGAGGCGGCTACATATATCTTGGTATCTGGTGTTAAGTTAGCATCTCATGCAGATAGTAGTTCGGGAATGCTCACAGATGTTATCATGTGTATATACGAACTGATAGATAAATGCACAAAAGAAATTGAAAAACAGGATAAACAGATGCGAGATCAAGCACTTGCATTGATTATAAAAGAGGCAAAAAAGAGTGTTTTTGATGGTTGGACTGACTGGCGTTATGATTTGTTGAAATGTGGGATTTGCCTATGCGATGAAAAGAGTGCAAAGAAGCTTGAAAAGGTTTTGGATACCCTGTTGGAAATTTCGCAGGAGGATTATTTCCCAGAATACACGAAAAAAGAAGATTTGATTGTAAGATATCTTTTACATAGACATTTATATGGCAAAAAGAATATGCAGAAGGAACTATATCAGAATATTTCGATAAATGAACTCCGCATTATAGCTATTAAGGATGCTATGGAAGAGAAGAATTATGATGAAGCAGAGAAGCTTTGTTTAGAGAAAGCAAATGCTGAAAATACATGGCATTATCGTAGTGGTGATTCAGAAGATTGGAATAACATGCTATATGATATATACAAGACAGCAAACAACACGGAAAAGCAAATCGCACAAGCAAAAAAGCTGCTATTAATGGGAAATGAGAAGTTCTGGGAGGTTTTGAAACAGATTTATAAAGAGAGTGGTGCATGGAATGAGAATTACGAGAACTTATTGGATGAATTAAAGGATAGCAAGCGAACTGTTTGCTATCGCAGTGTTCTTATTTCTGAAAATGAAAAGAAGAGATTGCTTGAAGATGTAATGGAGAATCCGTATGATTTGTTTTATTATGGGAAGTATTTGATAAAGGAATATCCAGAGCAAGTATATGAGTTGTGTTATAAGGAAATAAGTGAGAGTTGTGCTCAGGCAAAGGATAGACGAGAATATAAGAAGATAACGAAGAATATTGCACAGCTTATAAAATGGAAGGGTAATGATACTGCTAAGTCTTTAATCGAGGAATTGAAGCAGAGGTATCCAAGAAAACCAGCATTGTTGGATGAATTGGAGAAGGTGGAGAAGAAATTGTAATTCAAATAAAATACTGGAATTTTAGCATAGTCTCACCAGTCTCAAATCATTATGAGACTGGTGAGACGAAGATGAGACTAACTCCAATAAAATGCTCCTTCAATTTGGGAAATCAATTAATTTCATTCATAGCATCCACATAATCCTGTAATCCATTAGGTTTACAAGCCAATTCTGCATACAGCAGAGGATTCTCCTGTGCCAGCCGATATAGATACGCGATATCATCGGGTGTATCAAGTAAGACAACGGAATTGCATTTTTCACAACTGATAGTAAGAGGTGTGCCGGTATATGTATCATTTATGGCATTAATAATAACGGAATCTGTATCAGCTTCATACATACCAAACAGGTAACAAGGGTTATTTTGTTTCATGATGTTCTCCTTCCCACAGATACTTAGCACCATCAAGCAGATCAATGATGGCTGTAAGCATATTGTTATAGTCGGTTTGCAGTTCCTTGATTTCATCACTTGTGGGAAGATTATTTAAAGTTTGATGTTCACAGCATTCAGTAAATGCTTTCTGCATTTCAAGTAATTGTAGATATAGTGCATTAACAGTCTGTACAAGAGGATATATGTTTTCTTTCTTGCCGACAACGCAGATGCGGTTATAGATGCAGGAACGGACAAAGTAATCTTTCTTCATCATGCCGCTGGCAAGAATACGGGCTTCGATTTGCTTGCGTTCAGCATCGCTGATTCTAAAACTTATAGTTGGATGTTTGTGTTGATTGCTCATAGAAAAGCTCCTTTCATAATGGGTGCGGCAGCAGGCACAGTTAAGTACCCGCAAGCCACATTTGATTATTCTTTTTTAGTAGTAAAAGTAGATTATATCTGCCATTGATTTTGTAGAAATAATATTGAATTATTGCAACCAATTTGCTACTAAAGTTTTTGAAAACGATATGAAAAGAGTAACATTAGATGAAACGGATGCGGTGGAATGCCGCATAAAATCAGCATTTTTGATTTGATAATACTTCCTTTGGGAAGAGTTTGAATAATTTTTTTAAAAATAAAATATAGAAGGATTTATTTTTCAATAGTAAATGAAGAAGGCTCCAGGAGATTTTAAGAGATCTTCTGGGGCCGTTTATTTATGTGTGGTATACTGGAATATATCTATATGAAAATTTGATTCAAA
>OFMQ01000685.1_pt1 | contig 22279 bp, 17 predicted proteins | sample 1541851 | NCBI WGS metagenome assembly OFMQ01 (sample SAMN04209227, study PRJEB22552) | human gut metagenome | biome: gut; material: feces | host: Homo sapiens | place: USA: Oklahoma | reverse complement strand
ACAGTAACGGTACTCCTCAGCACGGAAGCGGGGATGCTGTAAACGGCGGTCAGCTTCACGCCGTCCTGCGGCATGGTAAAGACGATCTTTTCCGTGCCCTTTTCCGTTTCGGAGCCCAGACTACCCTCAATTATGCCAATATTCTTGCTGGAATCTTTTTCCACCTTCCAGTGATGGAACGACTCATTCTCCTTGGCAGGCTCATCGGCTTCGATCGTGACGGTCTGGCCCGGCTGTACGAACACCGTGCCCGTCTGGCTTTCGCCCTCTCCGACGCGGATCGTGCCGCCCTTCACTGTGACCTGCATATCTAATACAGGTGCCGGGAAGCTATAAGAAGCTTTCAGCTCCACCGGGCTGGCCGGCATGGTGAAGGTCATAGTTTTTTCGGTATTTTTCTGCGCTTCGGTCAGTTCAAAGCTTTCCGGGCTGATCACTTTCCAGCCGCCGAACTTTGTAACACTCGGGTTTTTGTTCTCACCGCTCACTGTGACCTTTTCGCCTGCAAAGGCGGTAGTCAGTTTTCCATCCGTGTCACCAACGACCTGCGCGGTGCCGTTTTTCACGGTAATGCTGTAAGTCTCCCTCGGCTCAATGCGCAGGTATCTTTTTTCTATTGTCTCAGGAATCGGGGTAATGCGGGAGTCCTTGTACTCCGAAGATTTGGCGTACTCCGAAGATTTGGCCATGATATAGACATAGGGTTTGCCATTCGCCTGAGTGAAGCTCACTTTGCCAAGGTTCTCGTAACTGTAACGGTTACTGTCCAGTTCCACAATACCGCTGCATGTGATCTCTGCGCCGTCCTGACCGATCGAACGATTCACACTGCCGGACGTCACCGTCACATTGTTTGCACTCTTCACCGTCAGCTTCGAAACCGTCGTGCCATGCTCATTACCAAGCTTTATATCGCCAATACAGTCAATCATCGTTTCGCCGCTAATGCCGCCTTCGGTCGTGACCGTGTCTGCCTTCACGGTAAGGCCATTCGTTATCAGGTTTCGGCCGTCACCACGCGAACCGCCCCAATTTTCGAGGATCACATCACCGGAACAGGTGATCTCCGCCTTGCCTTGAATTGCTGCAGCCGCACCGCCACCTAGCTTGGTCACTTTCACATCCTTTGCGCCGTTTACGGTCAGGTCACCTTCCACAACGTGGGATGCATCCGCTTCCAGATCAATGGAAACATCCTCCGGTGCCGTGATGGTCAGGGCGCCGTTAATGAATTGTCCCTCTTTCAGCTTCAGGGTCTTTTCCTCAATGTTATAGCAGAGGATGCCGTCTCCAAGGATGTCTTCATAGTTCTTTCTGGTAACAGGCTTATCATTGATTGTGATTTTGAAATCCTGTACAATTTCGGCAACCTTAACGTCGTTCTCGTCCAGTTTGATGATCGTGCCAAGCAGCTTGCTGGGGTCAATTTCAGCTTCCTGTTGACCATTGCCGATATAAATGTCATCGTCATCTACAGTTTTCAGCGTAACATTGCCGCCGGTGATCTGGATGTTTTCGCCTTTGCCACTCACTCGTCCGCCGCCGATGGCCGCAACAGGGCCGCTTCCGCCGCCGGATCGAGAATTTACAGTGCCGCCCTCAATGGTAATGTTCTTACCGTCACCTTGATAGCCGCCGCCAATGCCTGCTGCTTCGCCACCGGGTATCGCCGTTACATTACCATCGCGAATCGTAATATTTTGACCCGCTGCGCTTTGACCTCCGCCAATGCCTGCACCCCATGTACCGCCGTTGGCCTTGATCGTACCACTTTCAATCACAATATTGCCGGCATTTTTATTCCGTGCGCCGCCAATGCCCGCGCCGCCCTGACCGCCGTAAGCTTCCAGCGTACCGGTGCCGCTGATGGTCAGGGTCCCGTTGTCGTCGGCCTTTTCCACACCGGCGTGGTCCGTGCCGCTGCGCAGGGTATTCGTGTTCGTGCCTGCAATGATCAGCTCCACATTGCCGCTGACCGAGACTGCCGCATCGGAAGTAGTCTCGATATTGACATTAGACAGTGTGACTTTTGCACCAGTGGTGCCGCCTTCGATGGTAATGGTATTGTCCGTCGGGCTGCCGTTCGTTGTGATAGACAGATTACCACTTTGCTGGGGAGCATTTTCGCCCTGCTGGACATACTGTTTGCCATCATCCCCAATATAGACTCTGATGCTGCCGTACTTGAGATCCATCTGATACGCAGGTTCTTCTTCCATCATACCGTTCTCTTCGTCCAGCACGCTCACCGCGCTTTTGGCGGCGGTGCTCTGCTGGAGCAGGGCATCGGTGCTCTCAGCCAGCGCCGGGGCGGAAAGGCTGAACATCATGCATGCTGCCAGCGCAGCGGAAGCTGCCCGCCGGGCCAAAATATTTCGTTTCATAGGGTTCCTCCTTTGCGAAAATTATTACGGGGGGGGGTATATATTACGGTACTTTGATTATCTCACACTTTACCGGATTTTGGAAGCAAACCTGCGTGAATCGCCCTAAAAGCAGCGTGAAAAGCACGATTTGTGCCGGTTCTGTTGCAGTTGTCCGGCCCGCAGGCACAGCAAAGCCCCCGGCAGGTTTGCGCCTGCCGGGGGCTGTTTGCTGTTTTACTGCTTGGGGAATGCCTTATTCCACACTTCGATCACCTTGAACTTCGGGGTCCAGCCTTCGGGCTCAAAGCGGTCGCCCTTGGTAGCCATGGTGCCCTGCTCGGTGCACCACTGTGCGGCCTTTGCCATATCGGGGTCGGTCACATCCGCAAAGGCGGGTGCGCCTGCGGGTTCGGGTCTGCCTGCGGTGTTCCACACCAGCAGGGCCAGCTGGCCGCGGTTTGCCGGGATGGCTGCGCCCTCGGGCAGGAGGCCGTTCAGGATGACGCGGGTGGCGATCTCGTAGCCGCCCCAGATGGCTGCACCGCCAACGGCCACGGCGGCAATTGCACCGCCCGTGGTATCCATGGGTGCAGGTTCTACGCCGAAGTCTTCATCAATAGGTTCGTCCGGGTCAGGCTTGGCCACCGGGCTTGCCGACCAGTGGGCGATCAGTTTGACCGGGTAAACGGGCATCTTAAACGTAGTGGTCGCGCTCTTGGCATTGTCCAGCTTGAGCTGCAGATTCTCCGGAATGCCATCGGGGAATTTCTCGTAGAAGCTATCGGGGTACTTGATCTCCCATTCCACAAACTCCATGCCGGGGTATTTCTCGGCATCATACGGGGTAGCTGTGATCTCCACCGTGGTGCCGATCTCTGCGGGGATATCGCTGCCCTCGCCCAGAGTGGACTTTGCCGTGCCGCCCTCAACAGTAACGGTACTCCTCAGCACGGAAGCGGGGATGCTGTAAACGGCGGTCAGCTCCACATTGCCATTGGGCATATCAAAGCTGATCTCTGCGGTGCCTGCTTCAGTCGCAGAACCCAGACTGCCCGCAGTCGGGGCAAAGCTGGCGCTTCCCTTTTCCACCTTCCAGTGATGGAACTTCACGCCCTTGGCGGCATCCTCATCGGTGGGTGCGTTGGCCTTGACGGTGACCGTTTCGCCCTCAAAGGCGGTATTCAGGCCGGTGGTGTCGTCGCCCACCTGCGCGGTGCCGTTCGCAACGGTAATGTTGTAGTAAGTCTCCCTCGGCTCAATGCGCAGGTAGCTGCTTCCTGCCGCTTCTGCAAGCGGATGAATGCGCGGGTCGATCAGCTTTGCATCCTCGGCTTCGCTGGTATAGTAGACGTATTTTTTGCCGTCTGCCTGTGTAAAGTCAACAGTGCCCACAGGGCCACCCTCTGCGGTATTCTTCAGGATCACAGTACCGGAAGCGGTGATGTCGGTATTTTCGGAGACTGCTCTTTCGGCATCACTGATGGAAATGGTGACATTCTCGGCCTTGTTGATCGTCAGGTTTTTCGCCGCTCTACCGTCGGTACTCTCAATGGTCACGTTACCACCGCTGGTAATGGTAAGAGCCTTATTCGAAATACTATTGCCGTTTGCATAAAGATCAACATCACCGAGATTGTTAATACTCAGATTTCCATTCACAACCACGTCTCCGCCGCTGCGGATATCCACCTTACCGGTGCAGTCGATTGTGCTGGTATCATCTCTGGCGAAAATCGCAGCAAACTTATTGCTGCTGATCGTTACATTATGTGCATCCACTACAATCAACTTTGCAGCCACAGCAATCTGATCTTTACCATCCAGATTTATATCCTTGCCGGGTGCGTTGATTTTCAGAGACGAGCGCTTTATTCTGCCATCCGACTTCAACGTTTGGGTGGTCGGGTCGTAACTCAGCACACCATTTCCTAAAATGTCTTTACAGTTTTTGCTGGTAACGCGGGTTGGTGTAGTGTTCTCGCTGCCCACCTCAAGGCCATAATCCTGTACAACATTGTAATTCGGGATCAGAGTCACGTCCTCGTCCGGCATGGTAAAGTTGACTTCTTTTGCTGTCAGCTGGTCAGACTTCAGCACGCCGTTCGGGTCAGTCCAGTCGGTAAACTCAGCATTTTCTCTGCCTGCTGCGGTCACGGTGACCTTTTCGCCCGCAAAGGCAGTCTTCAGTTCTGTATTCTGCCCCTGCAGCTTGATGGCTGCATCTTCTGCAGTATTGATGTTGTAGCGCATTTTCGGCGCAATGCGCACATACTTTGCCGTTTCTACTGGGATGGGCATAACATTCGGGTCAATTGCAGTATCTGCTGTATCATCGGTGTAGTAACCATAATCACCAGCGTAGGTAATGCTCTGTGCAATTCTGCCGTTTTGGTTCTTTTTAAAAAAGGTCGCCGGGCAGGCGCATTCAATTATCACATCGCCACCGACCGCAGAATCGCCCTCGCTTTCGATCTGCACACTTGCCGCGCTGTGTACGGTAAGGTTTCTGCCAATAGCCGCCCAAGAACTGTCATTCGTTATAACGGTCAGCTTCCCGGTGCAGGTAACATTTACATCGCTCTGAACCGCTGCAAATTTCTGACTGGAAACCGTCACATCATTCGCATTTTCAATTGTCAGGATACCGTTAAGTCCGCTATCCTGCAATGCAAAATACTTGCCATTCAGCTCTACATCCACGCCCGGTGCATTGATAGACAGGAGTCCGTAGATGGTTCCATTTGAGGTCAGCTTTTTGGCAGCCGGATCATAGCTGAGGGTACTGTCACTACTGTCACCAAGAATATTGTCGCAGTTTGCGCTGGTAACAGGTATTGCCTTTTTGCCGTGTGTAACAGTAATACCGTAGTTAACTATGTCACCATTTTCCGCGTCCAGCACGCTCACGGCGCTGCGGCGGGTCATGCTCAGCTGCATCAGCGCGTCGGTGCTCTCAGCCAGCGCCGGAGCGGAAAAGGTGAACATCATGCATCCGGCCAGCGCCGCCGATACTGCACGCCGGATAAGTTTGCCTTGTTTCATGGTACAACCTCCTTTTCCCCCTCGCATTTTTACGGGGGGGGGTATATATTACAGTATCTTGATTATCCCACACTTTACCGCATTTTGGAAGCAAACCTGCGTGAATCGCCCTAAAAGCAGCGTGAAAAGCACCATTTGTGCCGGTTCTGTTGCACTTGTCCGGCCCGCAGGCACAGCAAAGCCCCCGGCAGGTTTGCGCCTGCCGGGGGCTTTGCTGTGTTATGAAAGATCAATCCTTCTTCTCTGCTGTGCGGGCAAAGAAGTTGGCGAGGATTGCACCGGAAATGTTATGCCACACGGAGAACACAGCGCCGGGAATGGTAGCCAGCGGATACTGTGCAAAGTGTGCGGCGGCCAGACTGGTTGCAAGGCCGGAGTTCTGCATACCCACCTCGATGGAGATCGCGCGGCACTTGGTAGAGTCCAGCTTGAGCAGCTTGCCCACGCCAAAGCCGGTGAGGTAGCCCAGCACATTGTGCAGGATGACCACCACAAGGATCAGCAGACCGCTGGTCATGATCTTGGCGCTGTTGGCGGAGACCACGGCGCAGATGATCAGCACGATGGCGGTAGTGGAGACCAAAGGCAGCACACGGACGGCTTCCTCGGTGAACTTATGGAAGAAGTGATTGACCACAAAGCCCAGTGCGATGGGCACCAGCACCACCTTGACGATGGACATGAACATGCTCATGGGGTTCACGTCAACACGCTGGCCAGCGTACAGCAGGGTGAGCAGCGGGGTGAGGAACGGAGCCAGCACGGTGGAAACAGCGGTCATGCCAACGGACAGTGCAACGTCGCCCTTGGAAAGATAGGTCATCACGTTGGAAGAGGTGCCGCCGGGGCAGGTGCCAACCAGGATCACGCCAATGGCCAGCTCGGTGGGCAGGTGGAACACCTGCGTGAGCGCCCATGCCAGAAACGGCATGAGGGTAAACTGTGCAACGCAGCCCACGATCACATCCTTCGGGCGGCTGAACACCACCTTGAAGTCCTCCGGCTTCAGGGTAAGGCCCATGCCGAACATCACGATGCCCAGCAGGTTATTGACCCACGCCGTCTTTACCACGCTGAACGGGCCGGGGAAGAACAGGGCACCCGCGGCCACCACAATAACGATGGCGGCCATGTACTTGCCCACAAAGTCGCTTACTTTTTCCAGTGTTTTCATAATTGCTTCTCCTTTTCCTTCTGACATGCTTTGGGACAAAAGCATCCGCAAAACAAAACGCCCTTGTCCCCTACGGTCTGTAAGAGACAAAGGCGTGTAATATCCTCTGCGGTACCACTCTTATTGCCAGCACAACGCTGACCACTCAGTGCACGTCCAACAACGCGCGGCCCGTGATAACGGAGGCCTGCCGTTCCTGCTTACTGGGGCGCACACCGCCCATTCAGCCGAAAAGCTCGGAGAGGATCTTCCCACGGATGCCCTGCACTGCCTTGCACCAACCGGCAGCTCTCTGCAGCATTCCTTCCGGGTACTTTTTCTCGTCATAGCCGTAATATTCTTGGTGACATGGAGTATACTCCCCTGCAAAGGCAAAGTCAATAGAATGAGGCCTTCTGATTTTTCATGCAGTTCATTTCAGGAGTGAAAGTGGTTCACGCAGCAAAGCCGCCCACCCACAACGGGCAGACGGCCTTGCCCTCTTCGCACTTTTCCACAATGACGACCTTTGCGCCGTTGTCGGCTGCGGTCTTGGCGGCTACCATACCGGCAGCGCCCATGCCCATGACCACAACGTCATACTCAGCGTCCCAGCGGACGGGCAAAGGTGAACTCCTTCTTCTCAGCAGGTGCAGCGGCAGTGCTGGAAGCAGCAGTGCTGCTGGCGCTGGAACGGGAGCTGGGCTTTGCCCTGTTCGACCGCAGCTCCCGCCGCGCCGTGCTCACCGAGGCCGGGCGCAGCTTTTACCAGACCGCCTCGCCGGAGCTGATCGCAAAGCTGGAAAGCTACCTCAAGACCATGAAGGCCTCTGTGGGCAAGTGCGAAGAGTTCATCAACGCGGATGTTGCGTTCCACATGGAGATCATCAACGCCTGCGGCAATGCCTACACCATTGCCATTATGAACGAGACCTTCCAGCGCCGGGCCAATCTGGGCAAGATGCTGATTCTTTCCACGGGCTATTATGGCGGCATCTACTACCACGGCATTCTGCTGGATGCTTTCCGCAAGCACGATGTCAAGCGCGCCCGGGTCATGATGGAAGAGCACCTGCAGCACGGCCTGTACGATCTGGAATCCGATAATCTGGGGCAGGAGAAAAACGACCTCTGAGCCGCTTTTTCCTGTCTGATACGCAAAAAAGATCCCGTTCACCCAGAAGTGGACGGGATCTTTTATTGCTTATGGGGCTTTACTGCAGCCGATCAGGCTTTGACGAAGGCAGCTGCTTACTTTGCAGCCAGGTATTTGCCCAGTTCGCGGCCCAGCGTCAGGCACATACCAATGCTCACACCGGGGATCGGGGTGATGTACTCGGGGCCGAAGCGCATACCGCAGGTGTTGCCGGAAGCGTACAGGCCCTCGATGGGCTGATAATCCTCGTTCAGCACCTGCTGGTCATTGGTGGTCACAAAGCCGCCGGTGGTCACCAGTGCAAAGCCCAGACTCGGGGTGGTGACATGGGCGTAGAAGGGAGCCTTTGCAACTGCATTCAGGAAGTGCGGGTCCTTGGCAAAGTCGCTGTCGTAGCCCTCGGCGCAAACCTTATTGTACTGCTCCACAGTAGCGGAAAGGGCTGCAGGCTCCACACCGATGTACTCAGCCAGCTGTTCGATGGTGTCGGCGCAGTACCAGCCGTTGGCACCCTCGGCACCAGCAGCCTTTGCGGCCTCAAAGTTGTCCTTCATGGCTTCCACCACAGCGGGCATGTCGTACTCGAATGCCTGATGGCCGGGGAAGCCGCGCAGGATCTGGGTCTCATAGGTGCTGTCGTAGATGGAGGTGATATTGCCGCGCTTTGCACGTGCCATGAAGAAGCCGTTGATCTCCGGGCCGGCAAAGGCTTCATTCTGGAAGCGCTGGCCATTCTCGTCCACCCACAGGGGGCCGGGCAGATAGTCGGGCACGGTCATGGAGTCGAAGTTCATGGTGGAGATGTCGCCCTCCAGACGGCCGCCTGCCCACACACCCATCTGGATGGTGGAGCCGTCGCGGCCAAAGGGAGCAAAGAAGTCCTCATCCTTGGTGAACAGACGCTTGATGTCCGGCAGCAGATCGTCCATCATTTCCTTGTTGCCGCCAAAGCCGCCGCCTGCCAGCACAACGCCGTTCTTGGCGTTGATCTTGAGGTAATTGCCGTCGCTGTCCTGTGCGATCACGCCGGTGACCTTTGCACCGTCCATTACCAGCTGCACACCCTTGGTGCCAAACAGAGCGGTGGCATTGTCAGAGAAATTCTCCTCCACATAATTGTAGTTGTCCCAGCTCAGGTCCTTCAGCTCCAGCTGACCGGCGGTGTTGTTGTTCTTCTCGCCGCTGGCGGGGTTCTCCCAGTAGTTCTCCCACCATTCCAGCGTGCCGGTGTAGTAGTGCATGCCGTTGTTCAGCTGGTGCACGGTGTACTCGTTGTCCGGCCAGAACTGGATGCGGGTCTTGGCCAGCGTGTCCGGGTTGATCTTGTCCAGCCACCAGTCCACCGTGCTGCCGCTGTTCTTGGCAAACTTCATCACCAGTGCGGTGTTTGCCTTGCCGTGGGTCTGCATCATCCAGTTGTTCACAAACTCCACTTCGTCCACCTTGGGCACACCGTGGCTCAGCAGGTAGTCCGAGTTGATGTGGCCGATATCGTGGCCGACCGTCCACCAGCTCTCGCGGGGCATGGCTTCCAGCACCAGAACGTTCTTGCCCTCTTCGGCCAGCTCACGGTAGCAGCTCAGGCCGGCATAGCCCATACCGATGATGGCAACGTCAACATCGTAGGTCTTGGTGATCTCACTGTCCGGGATGGCTTCCGGGGCGGTGCGCCAGCTGGCAGCCTGCTCAGAAGCTTCCGGGGCAGACACTGCAGTGCCGCCCATGGCCTGTGTGATGCAGTCGTTCATGCACTGCTTCACAGCATCGCTGGTAATGGTTGCACCGGACACGCCGTCGATGGTGCTGTTCTGAGCTTCCAGCAGCTGCTTGATCAGGTCATCCTTTGCGGCCTGACCAATGGAGTCGGTCTCACCGGACAGATCCAGCTGGATGTCAGTAATGGCTGTCTCGCTGAAGGTGGCGGTCATGGTGATATCGCTCATGCCCTTGGCCGTGGCAGTGTAGGTGCCCGGGGTGTACTTTGCAGCGGCAGAAGATGCAGCCGTGCTGCCGGAAGCAGCATTGCAGGCAGCCAGTGCACCGGCGGTGATGCCGCTCATGGCAGCAGCAGAAGCCAGCTTCAGAAAGCTTTTGCGCGAGATCTTTTTCATCTTGGTGATTCCTTTCGTTTTTCTCTTTCTTCTCAATGTGCGGGGTCGTGTGCCCCTTTCGATTGTTAATTCTATCACAATATCTCTCACTTGAAAAATATTGCTTTCTTCTTATAATTAGAAGTAAAAGTTATAAGCATTTTTTTAAGAGAAAAAGGAGCCGGTCATGACCCTGCAGCAGATGCGCTATTTTATTGCGGTGGCACAGAATTTGAGCTTTTCCAAAGCGGCACAGCAGCACTATGTTTCCCAAACGGCGGTCAGCCAGCAGATCAAGCTGCTAGAAGAAGAACTTGAAACTGAGCTGTTCCAGCGCACACGGCACTCGGTGGCGCTTACCAGTGCCGGGCAGGTATTCTACGAGTATGCGGTGCGCATCACCGATCTTGCGGAGGATGCCGCCCGCCGCACCCGCGCCGCTGCCGCCGAGTGCAGCACCCCGCTTGAGATCGGCATGATGAGCGGCATGGAAAATCTGCCCATTCTGGAAAAGCTGCTGCTGTTCAAGGAGCAGCACCCTGCCATTCCGCTGCACTTTCATCTTGGGGATTTTCCCACCCTGAAAAAACGCCTGCAGCAGAAAAGGCTGGACTTTGCCCTGCAGCTGGAGCTGGTCCCGCTGGAGGATGCCTCCTCCCTGCTGCGTGCTCAAGTAGGCCAGCTGCGCCAGTACGTAGTGCTCAATCGCCAGAGCCACCTGTCCAGCTATGCGTCCCTGCACCGCAGCCAGCTTGCCAGCGAACAATATTATGTACCCGCCATGGACCGGGAGCTGTGGAACCAGTTTGCGCAAGTTCTCACCCGCCACGGCAGCGACCCGCAGAACATCAAATTTGCGTATTCCATGGAGGAGTTGATGCTGCAGCTGGCTTTCTACGGCGGCTATACCATCCTTGCCGAGCCGGTGCTGGCTCAGCTGCCCGCCAACAAAAACCTCACTTTTATCCCGCTGGAAAACGATACCGTTCCCGCTTGGGCCGTGTGGAACCGCGAGAACATCTCGCCCGCCCTCCGGCTGCTTCTGCGTGAGCTGGATATTGACCCGTGACATGCTACAGAACGCATTGACGATCTTGCGTAAAAGCACTGCTCTTTTTTCAGAAATTCAGCAAGAAAGGTCTCTCCGGCGCTGCGTGGAGAAATGTCAAGGTCGATCACATGAATCAAAACGATCCTGTCCCGGACGATTTCACTCTTTCGCCGGCCTTTGTGGATGCACTGCCCGCGCTGTTTTTTTTGCCTGCAACATGGTACTGGTGGCAGGAATTTTGCTTTTATCATGAATATACAGTGAGCCGGAAGCCTCTGATCTACAGAAGGCTTCCGGCTCATTTGCTATGGATTTTTTACGTAGATGCCATTCGAGTCCTTGATCGAAACAAAAAATTCCACGTCATACGACTTGGGATTTCCTGGTAGCCTATTCTGTTGCTCAAACACCCCACTGGGGTGTTTGTTGCTGTCGCAAACGCAAACTTCTGATAAACAAAAAACGCACCCGAACCCTTTTTCACAAAGAATCGGGTTCGAGTACGAACTGTATGGTGGAGAATTAGGGACTCGAACCCCAGACCCCCTGCGTGTGATGCAGGTGCTCTAACCAGCTGAGCTAATCCTCCATATTTTGTTTTGTGCGTTCCGAACTGGAACGTGATTATTATAGCACGGCCTTTGCCAAAATGCAAGCCCTAATTTTAAAAAAATCACACTTTTTGTATCCGCTTTCCGGTTGCCCTTTGATGCCAAATCGTGTATACTGAACACAGAAACTTTCCCACCGGGAAAAGAGGTACAAAAAATGCTGACACTTCGTGGAATCATTACGCTGATCGTTCTGATCGTTCTGTTTGCACTGGCCGTTGTGTGGATCTCCAAGCAGGGCGGCTGGAAGGGCGAGGGCTGCGGCGGCAACTGTGCATCCTGCCACAGCCACTGCGAAAAACAGGACCCGAACAAAAAAGCCTGAGTTCAAAAATGCCCCCGGACATTGCCTGCTGGCAGCGTCCGGGGGCATTCTGCTTTCAGCTTTCCGTCTCGCGGTAAAACACCCCGCGCTCTGCCGCGTACACGGCAATGGTGCTCAGCAGGTCCTGATGGGCTTTCTGGTAAGTAGTACGGCCGATGTGCAGCTGATCGATCACATCGTCCTCCGTGCGGTGCTGTACATAGCGCAGCTCGAACAGATCCGCACGCAGCGGGTCGTTTTGCCGGTAATAGGCAAGGCCCTCCTCAATGGCGGCGCACCAGCTGCGCTCCACCGGGCTTCGTGCACGCTGCCGCATCCCATACCGGTACAGTGCCAGCCGCGTCTGATTTCTCTGCTCGCTTGTCATGTTCTGCCCTCCTCTTTTCATCCGCGCGGCGTGCCAGCACTTCGCGGCGGTTCTGCTCTTCAAAAAAGCAGAGATCCCGCTCGTACATGCTCAGACCAAGCACCGCGCTCAGCCGTTCTGCTTCGCTCAGCTTGAACTGTGTGCGCCCCTGCAGTTTCAGGTTCAGCGCATTGGGGCTGATCTTCAAGGCTCGTGCCACATACTGCATCTTGTACCCACTGGCGCGGATATAATCCCGGATCATTTCAGTATTTGCCATATTCCGCTCTCCTTTTTTCGTATCGGCAATGCCGTTCAACAATCTTTAGTTGTAGTATATTCCTGCATTGATTCAGTGTCAACCCATTTTTGCAAATTCGCAGAAAAAAGTTGATTTTAATGCAATTTTTTGGTATACTTCTGGTAACAGCATTCTTTTTACAGAACAACCATACGTTTTCAGAGAGGTTTCGCATGTCTGAGCTTTCTACCCGTCTGCATCTGCGCCGCAAAGAACTGGGCCTTTCGCAGGAAGAGCTTGCCCAGCGCATGGGCTATCGGTCCAAATCCTCCATTACCAAGCTGGAAAAAGGCATCAACGACCTGCCGCAGTCCAAGGTGGAAGAGCTGGCAGCCGCGCTGGAGACCACCCCTGCCTATCTGCTGGGGCTGGACACACCCTGTCCGCCGCCGGGCTTTGAGCCGCTGCCTGCCATGACGCAGGTCCCGCTGATTGGTTCCATTGCCTGCGGCACTCCTATCACGGCAGAGCAGAACATTGAACGCTATATCGGCGTTCCCGCCGCGTGGCGCGCCGACTTTGCCCTGACCTGCCACGGTGACAGCATGTCCCCCACCATCTGCGACGGCGACATCGTATGCATTCGCTGCCAGCCGGAGGTGGAGCAGGGCGAGATCGCCGCAGTGCGCATTGGCGGCGAGGCCACCCTCAAGCACTTCCACCGGCAGGGTGATGCTGTGATGCTGCTTGCGGACAATGCCGCCGTCTGTCCACCCATGATCTTTACCGGCCTGCAGCTGGAAGAGCTGCACATTGAGGGCCGCGCTGTCGGCCTGTGCCGGGGGCTGTGAGCCGCCTGCAGTCTTTCAGGCACGTTTCATAAAAGAAGGAGGCTTCTCATGTTTTTCTCCCGCAAAAAGCCTGCCCGTTCTTACGACCCCGCCACCCAGCAGCCTGCACTGCGGTGCAGCATCTGCACCGGGGAGCAGGTGGCCGGTTTCATCTCCCCGGATGGCCATTTTGAGGACGTTCAGCTCATCCGCACGCCTCAGGAACTGGACGCATTCCGGGCACGGTACAGCATCCCGCCGGAATGCCCCCTGAAAAAGATCTATTAAAAGGAGTTCGCCATGCCCACTGCACCTGAAGAGATGACCCTGAAGGTCATTGCCCATATCCATACTGCCTTTCCCACCAAGTTCGGCATCCCGCGCCAGAGCGGCCTTGTGGACGAGCTGCGCGGCGAGGTGATCTTTACGCCCGAATACCGCAATGCCGATGCCGTGCGCGGTCTGGAAGATTTCAGTCACATCTGGCTGGTGTGGCAGTTCTCCGGCGCGGTGCGGGACAGCTGGTCCCCCACTGTACGCCCGCCGCGCTTGGGCGGCAACACCCGCATGGGCGTGTTCGCCACCCGGTCGCCGTTCCGCCCCAATCCTCTGGGCCTTTCCAGCGTGCGTCTGGAAGGCATCGAGCACCGGCCGGACGTTGGCCCGGTGCTCATCGTGCGCGGTGCCGACCTGATGGATGGCACCCCCATCTACGACATCAAGCCTTACATCCCCTATGCCGACTGCCACCCGGATGCCGCCGAGGGCTTTACCGGCCAGACCCAGTTCCACCGTCTGCAGGTACAGTTCCCGCCCGAACTGCTGGCACAGGTGCCGCAGGCCGACCGCGCCGCCCTGACCGGCGTACTGGCAGGTGACCCGCGCCCCTCCTACCAGCACGACCCGCAGCGGGTGTACGGCATGGAGTTCGGCCCGGTAGAGGTGCATTTTACCGTGGATGGCGAGGTGCTCACCGTGACCGGCATCGCCCGCCGCTGAGAGGAAGCGTTTATGGAACTGCGGAACATCAATACCTTTTTGCACATCGCCGAGCTGCACAGCTTTTCCCGCACTGCGCGGCAGCTGGGCTATTCCCAGTCGGCGGTGTCCTCCCAGATCGCACAGCTGGAAGCAGAGCTGGGCGCACCGCTGTTCGACCGCGTGGGCAAGACCGTGCGGCTCACCGATGCGGGCCAGACCTTTTTAGGCTATGCACGCACCCTGCTGGCCACGGCCCAGCAGGCGCAGGCTGCCCTGCAGCCCGCCCGGCAGATCAGCGGCAGTCTGCGCATCGCGCTGGCGGATTCGGTGTGTTCCACCTTCCTGCCCGGTCTGCTCAAACGCTACCACGCCCTGTGCCCGCAGGTGGAGCTGGTGCTGTGCACCGCCACTGCCGACGGGATGCTGCAGATGCTGGGCACAAATCAGATCGATCTGGCCTATACGCTGGACCAGCCCCTGCTGCAGCCCAATCTGGTGCTTGCGGCGGATGTGCCGGAGCCGGTGTGTTTTATTGCACCGTCCGCTCACCCGCTTGCCGGGCAGGAAGCCGTTACGCTGGAAGAGCTGCCCCGGCAGGAATTTCTGCTCACTGAGCGCGGCATGAGCTACCGCGACGCTTTGGATCAGTGCCTTGCCGCCCGCGGCCTTGCCATCCACCCTTATCTGGAGCTGGGCAGCGCTGCGCTGCTGTGCCAGATGGTAGAGCAGGGCATGGGTCTTTCCTTCCTGCCGGAGTACATCATGCGTCCGGCGCTGGCAGCAGGTCGTCTTGCCCGGCTGAATGTGCCGGACTGCACCGTGGAGATGCACCGTCAGCTGTTTTACCACCGTGACAAATGGCTGACCCCTCAGATGAAAGCCTTTATCGAGCTGGTGCGCCAGCCCGCGCCCGGCAAATGAAAGGAGCACGGGTCCATTGAAGCGTAAAGCTGAACACACAAACGAAAAACCGCCGAAGGCTTCCCTTCGGCGGTTTTTCTTATGATAGGAGGATCAAAAATGATCGTCGCTAAATTTTAGTTCAGGATGGTCAGCTCGGTCTCGATGTCGAACAGGTGGACCTTGTGGGGATCGAATGCAACGCGGACGGTGTCTCCGTTGCGTGCCTTGGAGGTGGGAGCCACACGAGCGGTCATCTTGTTGCCCTTGTACTCCAGATACAGGTAGATCTCAGCGCCCATCATTTCGGAGACGTCCACCTGAGTATCCAGCTGGCAGTCAGCGTGCTTTGCCATAAACTCGGGCTCGTCGTCGATGTCCTCGGGACGGACGCCCATCTTGATCTTCTTGCCGACGTAAGCATCCAGCTTGCCGTCTGCGGTCTTCTCCTTGGGCAGGGGGATCACGTCGCCGCCCAGATCAACACCGTACAGCTCACCCTTCTTGATCAGGGTGCCGTCCAGGAAGTTCATCTGGGGGCTGCCGATGAAGCCAGCAACGAACATGTTGCAAGGCATATCGTACAGGTTCTGCGGGGTATCGACCTGCTGGATGATGCCGTCCTTCATAACAACGATACGGTCGCCCATGGTCATAGCCTCGGTCTGGTCGTGGGTAACGTAGATGAAGGTGGTAGCCAGCTTCTTGTGCAGCTTGATGATCTCGGTACGCATGGAGGTACGCAGCTTAGCATCCAGGTTGGACAGAGGCTCGTCCAGCAGGAAGACTGCCGGGTTACGAACCATTGCACGGCCCAGAGCAACACGCTGACGCTGACCACCGGACAGAGCCTTGGGCTTGCGGTCCAGCAGGTGCTCGATCTCCAGGATCTTAGCAGCCTCGTGCACGCGCTTATCGATCTCGTCCTTCGGGGTCTTGCGCAGTTCCAGACCGAAAGCGATGTTCTTGTAAACGGTCATGTGGGGGTACAGAGCGTAGCTCTGGAACACCATTGCGATATCACGATCCTTCGGGGGAACGTCGTTGATCAGACGGCCGCCGATGTACATTTCGCCCTTGGAGATCTCCTCCAGACCGGCGATCATGCGCAGGGTGGTGGACTTGCCGCAGCCAGAGGGGCCGACGAAGATGATGAATTCCTTATCCTGGATCTCCAGGTTAAAGTCGGTAACAGAGGGAGCGGTAGCACCCGGATAGATCTTATAGATGTGCTGGCAGCTGATCGAAGCCATAGTCGTTTGCCTCCATAATTTTTAAGGTTCCCACGCTCTTGACGGCGTGTTCATTCGTTGGTACTATAATAACAGATAATTTTGTGATATAAAATAGCATTTTATTGATTAGAGGTGTCAGATATTGCTTTTTGACTGGAACACCATCGCTTTTCCCGCTTCCGTGCAGGATCTGCAGCTGTCTGCCCCCCTCACCCTCTCCGGCGAAGGACTGTGGGTGTGCCTTGTGTCCAGCGGCCAGTGCTCTGCATCCGTACCTGCTGCCGGGCCGCTGCCGCTGGGTGCAGCGCTCATTTTGCCGCCGCAGTCCGTGCCTGCCGGGCACCTGATCCTGAGCCGTGCCCCGCTGGCCCTTGTGCCGGAAAGCATCTGCCATCTGCTCTGCGTCCAGCTTACCGGGCAGGCGGCTTCCCAGTTTCTGGCCGGGCTGCACGAACTGCCCTTCCTTGCCAAGGGCGGTTCCTGCCCGGCCGCTGCCGAACTGATGGACCGCCTTGCTGAGGAAAAGGCCGCCCACAGCCGTGCCCGCAGCCAGTTGGCCTACGCACTGTTGTGTGAGCTGGCCGATGCCGACAGTGCCGCGTCCGCCCTGCCGCCGCTGGTGCAGGCCGCCATTGAGGACATCCGCGCAAACTACGCGGGCCTTTACGGCGTGGAGGAGCTGAGCGAGCGGCTGGGCGTGTCCAAGAGCCATCTAGTGCGCACCTTTACCGCAGCCATTGGCGTGTCGCCGGGCAAATACCTCACCACTGTGCGCGTTGAAGCAGCCCAGCGGCTGCTGCTCCACCGGGAGTACACACTGGACGTGGTAGCCAGCCTGTGCGGCTTTTCCGGTGCCAACTACCTGTGCCGGGTGTTCAAAAAAGAAACCGGCCAATCCCCCGCACAGTGGCGGGCAATGGCCGGTCACGCCGCGCAGAGTGGGCTTTCGCCCGAGGAATCTCTGCGCGAACAGGAGCTTTATATTTAAGGGCTATGCGGTCTGCTTTTTACCGCGCAGCAGCAAAAACAGGGTCAGCACTGCGGTGAGCAGTTCCGATGCCGGGAACGCCGCCCATACGCCGTTCATGCCAAATAGGCGGCTCAGCACCAGCGAGCAGGCCACGATGGCCACCATGCCGCGGCAGATGGAGGTTACGGAGGCTTCCACCGGGCGGTTGGTCGCACTCAGATAGCCCGCTGCCACGATGTTGAACCCGGCAAAGAAGTAGCCCACAAAGTACAGCCGCATGCCCATGTGGGCAAACTGCGCCATCTGGGCGGAGCTTTCGCTGTTGAATATGCCCACCAGTGCATCGGTAGCACCAAAGATGATGCCGTACAGCACCGCTGCCAGCACCAGTGCGGTGCAGCTGCCCAGAATGAGCAGCTTTCTGGCACCGGCCTTGTCGCTTTTGCCGTAGCACTCGCTCACCAGCGGCTGTGCACCCTGTGCTACGCCGTTGAAGATGGCCGTTGCCACCAGCGCAAAGTTCGCCACCACGCCATAGGCCGCCACCGCCACATTGCCCGCCAGACCCAGCAGCAGGAAGTTGAATACGGTGGTGGTAACGCCGGAGGACATCTCACCCACAAAGCCGGAGATGCCAAGCTGGCAGCTCTGGCCCAGCAGCCTTGCCGAGGGGCGCTGGCGCACGAACTGCACGCTGTTCTCCTTTTTAAAGAAGTGGCGGCTGCAGATGGAAATGCTGATGATGGGAGACACGGCGGTGGCCAGCGCCGCACCGGCCAGCCCCAGACCCATGGGAAACATGAAAATATAGTCGAACACCACATTGAACAGGCTGCTGCTCAGGGTAGCCACCATGGCAAGGGAGGGGTCGCCGTCGTTGCGCACAAAGGCCGACACGATGTAGTTGCACATAAAAAACGGCGTGAACATCAGGAAAATGCGGGCATACGGAATGCCCAGCGCCACGATCTCCGCGTCGCCGCCCATCAGCCGCAGCAGGCTGCCCGGCGCAAAAATGCCCACCAACAAAAACGGCACGCTGAGCGCGCAGGCGCAGAAGATGGCGTTGGAAAAATACCGCTGACAGCGTTCATCGCCCTGTGCCCTGAGGATGGCGTAGCGGGTAGCCGCGCCAAGCCCGACCATGGCACCAATGGCAAAGATGAAGTTGTAGATGGGCAGGCAGAGGTTCAGCAGGGTCACGCCGTCGGTGCCCGCCGCCTGTGCAATGAAATAGGTGTCGGCCAGAATATAGCACGATGTGCCGATCAGACCGAAAATATTCTGCGACACATACTGGAAGAACTGCTTTGTCAGGTTCATGGATGCTTCCTTTCCGCAGGGAGAATAGGGGAGTGAAACGTAAAAACGACTACTACTATATCATAAAACTTGGCATATTTCAACGAAAAAACGAGGAAACACGCCATCATTTCCCAAACGGAACACTTCTCCCCGGGGTGATGCTGCTATCCGAAAATGTTATACAAACACTGTCGATTTTGTGTAACTCACCAAAGATGCTTTGGGGTTATTGACAAAAAAAAAAAAGTTTTATGATTTTTGTGTAAGATGCCACATGAAAACAGAAGAATCGGCAAACCAGTCGGAAGGCTGCGACGCAAAGTTACAGGGCCCGGAACGGGCAGCCAGCTGCACTTTCAAAAACCGCACCGCCCCACAGGGGGCAGCACCACAGCAGGCGGTTCCACAAAGTACAAAACGCAGAGCGTTGTACCAGCCATTTGGCCGGTGCGGCGCTCTTTTTGCTTTGTGCGGGCATGGTTATATTTTGGGAATAATTCATAAAAGGAGGATTTTTATGAGATTGAAACGAGTGATCAGCGCCGCCTTGGCAGTGAGCATGGCAGTTTCCATGATGCCTGCTGCTGCTGTTTCGGCGTTTGCAACAGATGTGGGAAATTCTGTTGCGGTACAGACTGCGGGAAATGAATTGACTTATAATTGTGGCGCAACGGAAAACGACCATGTTACAGTAAGTCTAGTTAAAAATAGCGACAATGAAACCTACACACTGGTGGTTTCCGGCACTGGTAGTATGGCAGATTATTCAAAAGCAGCAGATGTTCCTTGGTACGGGGACAATGGGCAGCTGATGAAGAAAGTAACCAAAGGAATTGTGAAGAGTGGAATTACTCATTTAGGAGCACGAACCTTTGTTTTGGCTGAAAATTTAACCTCTGTAGAACTGCCTGAAGGTTTACTTTCTATCGGTGTGTCCTGTTTCAATCAGACCGGCCTTAAGAGCATCCAGTTCCCGTCTACGTTACAGAAAATTGATGACAATGCTTTTTGGCGTGGACAAATTGCTGGAGACGTTCACATTCCGGAGTCGGTGACGGCTATTGGCAAAAATGTGTTTAACCAATGCCCAATTACAAGCGTTAATTTACCTGAGGGATTACAGGTTTTAGGTGGCGGTGCATTTTCTGAAACAAAATTGACAGAAATGCCCGAGATTCCTGAAAGTATTACAGTATTAGACTCTACTTTTCAGGGTTGCACTGATATTAAGGAAGTAACGATCCCGTCACAGGTTACAGATATTTCAGGTGCATTCGCTGGAACGGGTATTTCGACTGTAACTATTCCATATCAAGTTACAAATTATTACAGAGCCTTTAATGGGTGTAAGTCGCTCGAAAAGGTTGTTATTGAAAGCCAATCGGATACGATTCCTAGTGGTGGTTCAGCACAGGGAGTGTTCCAGAATTGTACTAACCTAAAGAGCGTAACTCTCCCGGAGTGGGTTACAACAATTGGAAACTATGCGTTTTCTGGGTGCACATCGTTGAAGGATACTGCGTTCCTTAAGGATGTCAAGAATATCGGTGAATTTGCCTTCCAGAAAGCTGGCCTCTCTGGCAATCTTGTTTTGAATGCCACGAGCATCGGATACAAGGCATTTATCGATTGTGTGAATCTTGGACCCAATGTTTGCCTTGCGAATGTTGCAACAATTGGCGCAAATGGAAACACTACAGTATTTAATAATTGTACCGGTTTGACAGGAGTTAAATATATTCAGCAAGAACAGAAAACTCCGAACATGAGCACGTTGCAAACAACCGCTATCCTAAATGGCGGTACGCTGACCAATGATACTGTTTATCCCGATGGTGAATTAGCGACTCCGGTTAAGGAAGGCTACACCTTTGCCGGTTGGTATGATAATGCCGGACTGACGGGTAAAGCAGTAACGACCCTTGAAACTGGTAAGACTTATTATGCTAAGTGGGAAAAGAACAAGTACACTGTGACCCTTGACAACAATGGGCATGGTGAACAGCCTGCTGCTATTCCTCCTGTTGAATATGGTAATTCTGTTTCTGTTACTGACCTGCCTAAGCAGCTGAGCGACAGTACCAACGAATGGGTCTTTACAGGCTGGTACACGGATGCAAAGTGCACCACTGAATACAAGAGCGAACCTATTACCAAGGCAACTACTCTTTATGCAGGCTGGCGTAAATATACGAACACTTCGCTGACCGCAAAGGTTTCCAAGAGTGACTATCTGGTCAACACCCCTGCTGATGTGAATGTCACGGTTACTCCCGGCGATGATTTTAGTAAGCTCATGCAAGATAAGGACAACATCAAGATTTCGCTGACCTACGATGATGATGTTACCAGTGTGATGCTGAACGGCAAAGTGCTAGACAAGAAAGAATACACCATTTCCGAGTTGATGCCGCTGATGGGCCAGAATCGCAAGCTGGATGTAACCTATGGCAAGGCCGGTACGCATACCTTTGGTATTGTCCTGAAAAATGGGGACAAGATTGTGAGTGAGTGCAGCACGGATATCGTTGTTGTCGAAAAGGCCGCCGAACTGACCCCTGCAACCGAGCTCTACACCCTGACCGTTAAGAATGCTGATGTTACCATTAAGAATGGTGACGAAGAGATCAAGGCTGAGAAGAACGACAAGGGCGAGCTGATCGCCAAAGTGCCCGAAAAGGCTGACGTGACCGTGACCTACACCAGCCAGAGCGATGCCGTTGCATTTGACCAGTGGACGATTACCACCGATGAAACGCTGGATGTGGATGTCAAGAACAACCCCCTGAAGTTCAAGATGCCTGCCGGTGGCGTGACCATCGAAGCCATGACAAAGGATGCCTCCATTGAGGAGGACGAGCCCAATATTCTGGGCACCGCCGCCGTGGTCGGCACTGCCGCTGCTGGCACCGCCATTCTGGCATGGCAGGGCTACCAGCTGGGCACGGAGCTGTACCTGAAAACCGCTCTGCCCGCTGGTACTGCTATCCCCACAAACCGTGCCGAGCTGGCCCTGCTGGTGTGGAACCATGCCGGTAAGCCCGCACCCGCCGCAGTTCTGCCCGCCGATGCAACCGATACCCAGAAGGCCATTGCCTGGGCTGTGGAAAACGATCTGCTCAAGGCCGCAAAGGACAACGGCGAGACCTATGTGGATACCGATTCCGTGAGCCGTGTTGAAGTGATCCGCGTGTGGAATAAGGCACAGGAAAAGTAAACCCCACCGTCATCCCTTCGGGATGCCACCGCCCCTAATAGGGGCGGCCTTGGCAAAAAGGTGAAACTTTCCGCCACGCCAAGGGCCCCCCGATCAGCGGGGGCTGTCGCTGAAAGCGACTGGGGGGTTGCCCCCACAACCGAACCATTCTCTATTCCCAAATAACCTGTGGAAGCGCCCTGCCGGGGAACCGGTGGGGCGCTTCTGCATAGGGGCGGGAGCCGAAACCGCCGCTTTTTCCGCTCTAGCGCCGTGGTTTTTATTGACAAGCTCCCGGCTTGCTATTATAATAGAACAGTCATAATAGCATTCGTGCGCGGCTTTGCGGCTGCGTCAATCCAATAGACAAGGAGAAGATCCAAAATGGCACAAGAAATCAAGATGTCCGCTTCCGGCCTGAAGGCGATGCAGGACGAACTGGAATACCTCAAGACGGTCCGCCGCAAGGAGCTGGCCGAGG
>OFMQ01000676.1_pt1 | contig 22484 bp, 20 predicted proteins | sample 1541851 | NCBI WGS metagenome assembly OFMQ01 (sample SAMN04209227, study PRJEB22552) | human gut metagenome | biome: gut; material: feces | host: Homo sapiens | place: USA: Oklahoma | reverse complement strand
TCTATAATAGGTCTTATAGTAGATTTATAGTTAAAATTTGTTGAATTTCACCTCATACTAACATAAAATGTTAGTGAGAGGTGAAAATATGATAGTTACATATGAAATATTAAAGGAAAGTCTAACGGATTATAAGGCTAGAGATATTAAAATCAAACGAATGAGTGATAATAAAGAAATCATTAAGCTTACTAAAAATCTGTATGAGACAAATAAAAATGCACCTGGCTATGTTGTTGCGAATGCGATTTATTCACCATCTTATTTATCATTTGATTATGCCTTAGCTTATTATGGATTGATACCTGAAGCTGTATATACATATACAAGTGCAACTTTTGGTAAGGGTAAAAAGAAATTGTATAAAAATGATTTTGGTACTTATACATATCGAGATGTACCTACACACATTTATCCTTATGGTTTACAAATTTATCAAGAACAAGATTATTCATATGTAATGGCAACACCTGAAAAAGCCCTGTGTGATAAGCTATATACTTTAAAAGTAGTGCGTAATAAGAAAGATATGTATGATTTATTATTTAATGATTTACGTATAGATATGGACGTCTTAAAACGACTCGATTTTAATGTATTATATACACTATGTGATAACTATGGATCTACAAATATGAAATACTTAAAAAAAGTATTAGGAGATCTAGATGAAAACAATTCTTGAACAAATGATTGAGGCTTATCAGCCAAAAAACAATGAAGAAAAACGAAATGTTATTAAAGAAGTCATGCAAGAAATTACACTTTGTGCTTTGAGTAAAGCTGGATTCTTTGATGTGGCCGCATTTTATGGCGGTACTGCATTAAGAATATTTTACGGACTTGACCGTTTTTCTGAAGATTTAGATTTTTCATTAATGACGAAAAACAAAGACTTTGATCTTAGTACATACGTTCCATCTTTAAAACAGATTGTACAATCATTCGGTTTAAATGTGGATGTTGAAATTAAACATAAGACTTCAGATTCAGTCATACAATCTGCTTTTCTGAAGGGAGATACAATTGAACAATTCTTATTGTTTTATCCAAATGATTTAGTTACAGGCATAAATAAAAACGAAAAAGTGAAAATTAAATTTGAAATAGATACCATGCCTGCAGGTCTTGCCACATATGAAACAAAATATCGCTTATTACCACTGCCTTATAGTATTAAACTGTATGATGAAGCTTCCTTATTTTCTGGAAAGATACATGCGGTCATTTGTCGTTCATGGAAATCTAGAGTAAAAGGTAGGGATTTATATGACTATGTTTTCTATATAACAAGAAATACAAAATTTAATTTGGATCATTTAAGAGAAAAATTAATTGAATCTCACTATCTATCTCAAGAAGATAGAGTTGATGTGAACTTTGTGAAGGCACTATTGATTGCAAGATTTAATGAAATTGATTTTAACGATGCGAAAAAAGATGTTTTACCATTCATTAAAGATACGAGTATATTGGATATTTGGAGTAAAGAATTCTTTATCGCAATCACATCAAAATTAAGCAATAGATAAAAGACACTCGTTTGAGTGTCTTTGTGTTATTTTAGCATTTCTAGATAGTTCACATTTACATATTGACTATATAATGGCTCATCATGGATCATGGCATTTTGAAAGAATTGATCGACATCTTCATAGTTTTTATCATCCATCGATATATAGAATAAATCATCCTCATATTTGGCTTCGATAATATAATCTTCTCCATTGATTTCTAAGGCGAGTTTACAAGGCTTTTGTAAAACATAATATAGATCAAATAGATCCATATAGTCTGAATCAAATTGAATCAAAGAATATAAGTCGAGTACGATATGTTTAATGATTGTTAGATCACCAAAAAAGTCCGAATAGATCAATCTTTGCGACTGGAATTCCTTCGCAATCAATAATAATTGAATGGCTTGATCTTCGTTGCCTTCTTCTACATAGATCTTTGCAAGTCTAGAATAGACTTCGGGAACAGGATCAAACGTATTCGTTGCTCCTTGAAGTAAAGGATATAAACTCTTAATGATTTGTACATACTTTGGATAATCTTTTTGTACATAATAGCCATTCTTATACATATCCGCCAATTTATAGGCTGCCACAATATTTCCTTGATCACTCGCAAGTTTATAGTAGTGAAAGGCCTTCTCATAATCGGGTTGTCCCACACGTCCATAATAGTAAATGTAGCCTAAACATTCATAGGCATCTACATAGTTTAATTTAGCGGCCATTAAATAATAGTCTTCCGCAAGATCAAACTGTTTTTGTCCATAATACCAGCCACCCAGTTCCACCATATATTCTGGATTGTTTGTTTCTTGAATTAAAAATTCTAGGGCATTTATAAATTGGATATCATCTTCGTATTGGGGATGCACCAAATCATAATAATCATCTAGAACTTGTTTTGCACTTTCGATTGTGAATGTCATACTATCTAAACCTTCTTTATTTCTTTCTTTAATTTCTTGTATTCCATCTCTAAAATAGGAATAAATGGCTTATTGACCTCTTTATTCCGTGATTTCTTGCTTAAGAAACCCTCCAACATATCTTTTATGCCTAGTAGTGTCAATTCATCTTCTACATAATAATATTTTGGAGAATATTGCCAAATTGAATAATTATCATTATACATTTCTTCTAGCTTTGTACAATAGGGGCGTTTGCGATAATTAAATAAATATACAATTTCTTCATTTGTGTTGATATCCCTTAATATGGTTCCTAGTGGATAATAATTGTAGTATTGTACATTTCTAGAAACGTAAACATCTTCTTTTAGTTTCAACACTTCTTTGTTTTCTTTCTTTAACTGTTTATTCACATAACGATTCACATTCGTGTTAAAAATATATTTTAAACTATGTGGATTCGGCTCGATTTTTCTTTCTATATCTGTATTGATGAATAGATTTAAACCTTTTAATTCGATATCACCATTTGTATTTGAACACACATATCCATATATTTTATCGCCTTGAATTTTTGATAGAAAGTAAAGGGAAGTATTATATTTCACTATATCTCCTATTTCAAATGTAAATTCAATGTTTTCAAATAAATCAATATGATGTACATCACTATTTTTCAATAATTGAATCTTTCATTGGATTTGAATCAAATCTTTGCTTGAGACTTGTTTTAAAATTCCTTTGATATTCTGGATGGGAATTCGATACACATTGTTTAAATATAGATAGGAATCGCTAAAAGCACCTGTTTTCTTATCTTTATGTCCATCTTTTAAAGTATATTGAATCTTTGGATTCTTTTTCTTTGTGCTTCCCGCATACCCATACAAATAGTCTTTGTCCTTTTTGATGATCAAATAGGGTCGAATACGATGGGGGTGATTGATATCCACTAAATTGTCTTCGCACACTGGCATACGACAAAAGACAAGATATCCAGGCTGAATGGTTTGAAATAATTCGTATTGTTCATCCAAATAATTGGTAGATTTTGCGACATACGTTTGTTTCATCTTTTTTGGCGGATTTAAATATTTCTTTTGTTTGATCTCAATTGGTTTTTCACGATGAAATAATCGCTTAAAAAATTCTATGATTCGCATACTTCTTCCTCTTAGGTATAATTCTAACACATAGGTTCAAATTTTTTCGATATCATACTATAATAATTATAACAATCTTAAGGAGAAATAAACATATTGCCGAAGCATTCGCTTTGGCTTCTCATTGGATTGAAAAAAGGGTGCGATGAATCCCTTTGAAGATATATAAAGGAGGAGTTTTTTTGGTGCGCTTATTGGAACACGCAAATCGTTATAGTAAAGAAAAGGTTTTTGATTGTTATAAAAGAACATGTCAAAACGATTATTGGGACTATGATTCCATGACAAGAAAAGAAATGTTAGAACGCATGATTGAAACCTATACCCCTGAGTATTTAGTTTCTATTTGCACAACATGGGAATTAAAGGCATTAAGAAGATTATTACGTAACCAAGACTTAGAAGACGATCGTTATCGTTTTGAAAAACATGCATTAAGCTCTAAGTTTTTATATTTTGATAAAGAAATACCTGAAGAATTCAAAAAGAATGTCAAATTAGCGGTTAAAGATATTGATTTAGATCATAAGGCAGAAAAAGATGAACCAAGCTTAGTCATTCTTGGAATTATACGTGCCTTTGGCATCATTGAACCATCTTTGATTCAAGCTGTATGTAGTGCTTGCGCATACGATTATAAAGCCATTATTAATGGGGAACTCTTCAATTTCTGGGCGTATTTAAAAGAAGACTATGAATTAATAGATCATAGTTTAGCCAATGAATATGTATATTGGGATTATAAAGATCTATTGTATAACATTCGCAATTGTCGTGTTGAACGCGAAAGATTCGAACCAAAATTCTTAGATCGAGACAGCTACATTTCTATTTTTTATCATGGTTTTGATGCGACAAATCCAGATATTAAAAAATTCTTTACAGCTGTTAAAAAAGAAGTGCAGGACATCACAAAGTTTAAAGATGAATTGTTCAATAATTTGCTTCGTGGTACTGTGAATGAAGAAAAGATCGATTTAATTCCATTCTTTAATGGATTCTCAGATTCTTTGACAAAGCGCTATCGCAAAGCTGTTGTACAAATTTCATTACCAAATTATTATGGACTAAGTATGAAAGGCTACAACCAAGCACATGAACATGTATCTTTTAATGATAAGCTTCGTGCTCTAAATGAGAAACAAACGTATGCTTATTTAGATCAAAAAGATACACGCCTATTCTATAAGTTATATTTTAGCGTCTTAGATTATGTGAATGCTTTGGAACAAATTATCCCAAATAAGAAAATTGATCCCAATAATTATATTGAACCCGATGAATTGGTCAATCTAATCGAGGTGTTCTGGAAAGAAAAAGATCGTTTTATTGATGGCTATGTTCAAAAGAATCCTTTAAATCTAACATATCGTAATTTGAATATTATAAAAGATTTTAAATATGGCATGCGCAAAAACTTTTTGTTGGCTGTCTATGAAAAGAACTATACAGTATTAAATGATGAAGGTATCAACTATATGGTCAAGGGTCTAAATGAAAACTTAGATAAATTTATTCCGGCCGAAAAAACACCTATGTTGATTCAAACTGCTATTATGCCATTTAATGGGATGATCATCTATGATGGTTTTATTTCAACGGCCGATATGCAACTTAGTCAAGAGCTCGTTTCAAAGGCATTTGAAGATTATAGTTACGGACAAAAAATTTACTCGTTGTTGCCAAAAAATATGAATTAAAAGGAGAGTTATGAGCTCATTAATACAAGAAATCAATCATTATCCAAAAGAATCTGTGTACAGTCAATTTTTTCGGATATGTTTTCCGGATGATGTGAGTTATGAAAAAATTACTCGTAAACAAATGGTTGAGCTAATTATTCAACAATATACACCAGAAAATATTGTAGATGTTTGTACAGTAAAAGAACTAAAACTTTTAAAACGAATCGTTGAAAACAATTATAAAGAAGTAGATATTCATAGTATGCCATTTGAAAAGGTGGCGCTTTATCGAAAATATTTATTATTTGAAAGTGAAATTCCAGATGAGCTGAAGGAAAGTGTTATAGAAGCTTTAAAATTTGTGGATTTTGATCAAAAAGAAAAACAAGATGAACCTTTACTTTGTTTAATTGGATTTATTCGCAGTTGTGGAGCTATAGATCCCATGGTTGTTCAAAGGCAAGCACAAAAGTATGGCTTGGATCTTAGAAATTTGGAAACCAATCCATTATTTAATTTCTGGACATACTATACATTTGATTATTTGATGCCAGATGATACTTATGGAGAAGCTATATTGTATTATGATTCAATTCCATATATGGATGTGATCGCAAATACGCGTCTAGATTATGAATTGATGGCTCCTGTGTTTTTAAAACCAGAAAGCTATCTGTCTATTTTCTATAATGGGTATGATGATACAGATCCAGATGTTCATGCGTTATTTGATCATTTAAAAAAGAGTGAAGATGTATTTGATTTTCTAAAAATGGAACGCATTCTTGAATGTATTGAATCATGTCGTATGACTGAACATTTGATTACAATTTTTCCAAAATTAGAACAATTTGATTCGAAAACAAAAGAATTATTCAAAAATGCTATATATAAAATGCCAATGCCATATTTAACAGGCATGACACTGCAGCGTTATCCGTCAAAATGAAAAGGTAGAAATCTTAAAACTTGATTTCTACCTTTTTCCTATAGCTTTAATTGTTGTCTATCACAATCTTACCAGATTGAATGACTTTATTAATTTTTCTTACGTTTGAAATGTTTTCTAATGGATTTTCATTTAGACAAACTAAATCAGCCTGTTTACCAACTTCAATCGAACCATAGTCCTTTTCAACTCCAACACATCTTGCGGAATTGATTGTCGCCATTTTTAAGATATTCATGTTTGAAATATCAAGTCGAGCCAAAAGCTCCATTTCATAAGCTGTATTTGAATGGTAATTAAATGGCGTTCCTGCATCTGTACCTAAGGCAATCTGAATACCTTTTTCATAAGCTTTCTTAACACTTTCAACATGGGCATCCTTGACTTTTAACGTCTTGTCTACGGCATACTTAGCTATCCCGTTTTCTACGCCCTTATCAATGATGCATTGGGGAGCACAAAGGGTAGGAACTAAGAATGTGTTTTGTTCTTTCATACGTTCAAGACATTCATCATCTAAAAAACAACCATGTTCTATAGAGTCAATACCTGCATATAAGGCGTTTTTAATACCTTGTAAGCCTTGGGCATGCGTAGCTGTTTTTCTTCCTGCTTTATGGGCTTCTTCAATCATGACCTTCATTTCATCTACAGTAAACTGAGCATTACCAGGTTCAACCCCTTTGGTCATAACACCACCTGTCGCCATTATTTTAATTAAGTCTACACCACTTCTTAGCTGAGTACGAACGGCTTTTAAACATGCATCTTTTCCATCGGCTTCAATGCCTTCTTGCCATCCATGACCGCCTGTCATACAAATGACTTTACCTGCACAATACATATGAGGTCCTTCAATCACATGATTTTCAATAGCTTCTTTAATTTGAAGGTCATAGTTTTCTTCCGTACCCACAACACGAATAAAAGTAACGCCAGATTCTAGATATTCTTTGCAGTGTTTTTGGGCATAGAAAGCTTTTTCCATCAAGGTAAATTCTTTATTTGCGCCAAAACCAACCGGATACATAATATGGACGTGACAATTAAAGAATCCTGGTGTAACAACATTTTCATGAATTACGTTTTCCTTCACTTCATGATAGTCTTCAATTTGAATGATTTTGTCATCTTCAATTGTGATTAATTGATCCTGTTTTGGAGCATCACTTATGCCATCAATTAATGTTTGGGCATGAATATAGAGTTTTGTCATTGTACAATAACTCCATCCTTAATGACCTTATCAATTTTACGAACATTTGAAATATCATCCAATGGATTTTCTTCAAGACAAACTAGATCAGCATGTTTACCGACTTCTAAAGTTCCATAATTGTCTAATACACCTAAACAATCGGCTGAATTGTGTGTCGCAATTTTTAAAATGTCCATACGATCTACACCATATTTTTCCATTAATTCCATTTCATAAGCAGTGTTGTTGTGGTAGTTGAATGGGGTACCACCATCTGTACCTAGGGCAATCTTTAATCCTTGGGCATAGGCCGCTTTAAAACTTTTGACGTGTGCATCCTTTACATAGATTGCTTTTTTGACCATGTAGTCAGCAATACCTGCTTCAATACCATTTTCTACAATACATTGAGGAGCAACTAAAGTAGGAACTAAATAAGTACTGTGTTCTTTCATAAAATCCAAGCATTCTTGATCTAAGAAGATTCCGTGTTCAATTGAATCAATACCGGCATATAGAGCATTTTTGATGCCTTGTGTTCCTTGGGCATGGGTAGCTGTTTTTCTTCCAGCTTTATGTGCTTCTTCAATAATGACAGCCATTTCTTCTTGTGTTAATTGAGCACTTCCTGGCTCAACCCCTTTGGTCATAACTCCACCTGTAGCCATGATTTTAATTATATCGACACCTTCTTTAAGAAGGGTACGAGCTGCTTTTCGACATTCATCCTTGCCATCGGCTTCGATACCATCTTGCCAACCATGACCGCCTGTCATACAAATGCATCTTCCAGCACACAACATATGTGGTCCTTGAATGAGTCCAGAATCGATACAGTCACGAATCTGCATATCGTAATCGTTTGCAGTACCTAAAACACGGATAAAAGTAACTCCTGAATGAAGATAGTCTTCACAGTGTTTTTGCGTATAGAATGCTTTCTCCATCAAACTAAACTTTTTATCGGTCCCAAAGCCGACAGGTTCCATAATGTGAACGTGGCAGTTAAAAAAGCCAGGGGTAACGACGTTGGCATGAATGACTTCTTCATTTGTTTCATGATATTCTTCAATGGAAACAATTTTTCCATCTTCAATTGAAATCAATTGATCTTTCTTTGGTGTATCACTCACACCATCAATCATTATTTTTGCGTGTACGATTAATTTACTCATCATAAAACTCCTTTTTTAAGTGATTATGAACCTTGAAAGAAAAATATGCAAGTGGTTTCAGAAAACAAATGTAAAAAAAGAGGGAATCCTTGGATTCCCTACAACATAGATTTAAATAAAATGTCGTTATAGTCTGGTAAAGGCCAGTCTTCTTTAGAAACATTGGTTTCAATCACATCCGTCAATTGACGAATTGTTTCCATTAATGGAAGTAATTCATCGGCCGCAAAACGAGCCGCTTGTTTTTCTGTTGTGGTTTCTTTGTTGATCAAAGATTCTAATGTATCTAAGTGATTGGATACTAATTCTAGAGGTGTATTGATGTTTTTTAAAATTTTAACTTCTAATGGAGCCTCAATGCCACTTGATTTTTTTGTTTGAATGATTTGAGCCAATTTAGCTTCATAACTAAATATTGCTGGTAAGATTTGTTTTCGTAACATATAAGCCATTGTCTTAGCTTCAATTTGAACCACTTGGTAGTAGTTTGTGAGTAGGATACTTTCACGAGCATGCAATTCACTGGCTGAATATACATTATGTTTTTCAAATAATTGTAGATTCTTTGGATCTGTATAGTGAGGAAGTGCATCCGCTGTTGTCTTAAGCTCTAATAAACCACGTTTTTGTGCTTCCTTTTTCCATTCATCGGAATATCCATTTCCAGAGAAAATGATACGCTTATGATTCTTTAATGTCTTTTGAATCAACGCAATCAAGGCTTTTGTCATATCTTCTTGTTTAACACATTCCAATTCATCCGCAAACTGTGTTAATTCTTCGGCTACGATTGTATTTAAAATAGTGTTTGGACAAGAAATGTTTAAGTTGGATCCAAGCATTCTGAATTCGAATTTATTACCTGTAAATGCGAATGGAGAAGTACGGTTACGGTCTGTAGAATCTTTTGCGATTGGAGGAAGGGTAGAAACACCAAGTTCCAATTTACGATCGATTGTATCTACATATTCATTTCCAGCTTCAATGGCTTCAAGAATGGCAGTTAGTTCTTCACCTAAATAGATGGAGATAATAGCTGGTGGAGCTTCATCTGCGCCTAAACGGTGGTCATTTCCGGCACTGGCAACAGAGATTCTTAATAAATCCTGGTACTCATCTACACCTTTGATGATGGCAGCTAAAACGGTTAAGAAACGAATATTGTCTTTTGGAGAATCACCAGGTTCTAAAATGTTTTCTCCTTCTTCTGTACAGAAAGACCAGTTGTTGTGTTTACCACTACCATTGACACCATCAAATGGTTTTTCATGTAGTAAACATACCAATCCATGATGAGAAGCTACTTTTTGTAGAACTTCCATAGTCAATTGGTTTTGATCATTCGCAATATTTGTTGATGTAAATACAGGCGCTAATTCAAACTGACATGGAGCTACTTCTTTGTGTTCGGTCTTGGCATAAACACCTAATTTCCAAAGTTCTTCATCGACTTCTTCCATATAAGCTTTTACTCGTTCAGACAAACTACCAAAGTAGTGATCATCTAATTCTTGGCCTTTTACGGGAGCCGCACCAAATAATGTTCTTCCTGTTACTAATAAGTCTAGACGTTCTTTGAACATGTCTTCATCAATTAAGAAATATTCTTGTTCTGGACCTACCGTTGTTTTGATTTTATGAATGTTGTAACCCATAATGTTCAATAAACGAACAGCAGCTTTGTTTAAGGCATCATTACTTCTCAATAATGGTGTTTTCTTATCCAAAGCACTACCATCGTAAGAGCAGAATAAAGTTGGAATATATAAAGTCTTTTCTTTGACAAAAGCTAGAGAAGTTGGATCCCATGCGGTATATCCTCTGGCTTCGAATGTGGCACGCAATCCTCCACTTGGAAAACTTGAGGCATCGGGTTCACCTTTGATTAATTCTTTTCCTCTAAAATCTGAAATAACAGATGTTGGCCCTGTTGGATTGATAAACGCATCATGCTTTTCAGCCGTAATACCTGTCATTGGTTGGAACCAGTGCGTATAGTGAGTTGCACCCTTATCCATAGCCCAGTCTTTCATGGCGTTTGCGACTACATCTGCGATTTCTTTAGGAAGTTCCTTTCCTTTTTCCATCACATCCATCATTTGTTTGTAGACGGCATGAGGCAAGTATCTTTGCATAGCAGATGTACTGAATACGTCACATCCAAAATATTCATCGACAATTTTCATTTTTCTAGTATCCTCCTGTCGCGTATATAATATCATTATTTTCACAAATGTTTTGAGAAATTTTTCTTTTTTTCAAATAAACTTCATTTTTTTTCGTATAAGAGTATGTAGGCAACCTGTCATTTAGTTTCTAATGCATATAATTAAATCCTTCTTTGTTGTTAAAAAAAGAAGGTGAAATTGTTTCTTGCTCTATGATAGTTCATTTAAACGTTGATACTAAATGTATCCATAGATTTATCTAACGAATCATTGTTACAAAAAGTTGTCAAACTACAAAGAAATATACAAAACCATACTCAAATATCAAGATGAACAGGTAAATGCCTACTAGAAAAGAGGTGCTCATGCGTAGTGCAAATTTATTAAATGATTTCGCCTTTAAGTATGTGTTTGGCGAAGATTGTAAGGAGGCCAATGATGCATTAAAATCATTACTCACGGTATTTTTAGAAAGGAAGGTTGAACATGTCGTTGTAAAGAATTCAGAAATGGTAAAAGACTATACTAAAATGAAAAGTCCTCGTTTGGATTTATTAGTTGAATTTGATGATCAAACATCTGTAGATTTAGAAATGCAGTTAAGACAAACAAAAGATAATTTGCCAATTCGCTTTAGTTATTATTTGGCTAGACTTCATGGTTCTCAAGAGTTGGAAGGAAAAAGTTACAGTCAATTAAAGGAAACTATTGTCATGGTATTCTTTAATTTGATAATTGCTGACGATGATGACATTTGTAGTTTATACACAATGAGGAAATACAGTGGCATTCCTTTAGTGAAAGAAGAAAAAGAAGATCGTATGAAGTTAATGACAATAGAAATGCCAAAAGTAGATTTACATAAACCGCTTGAAGACATGAATGAACAGGAAAAGATGATTTATTACTTTTTGAATTGCCACAAAGGAATGGATGATAGTAAAATTAAGATGATGATAGAAAGTGATGAGGTGATTCAAATGTTAGAGAAGCGTGTAGAAACTATATCGGATGATCGTTGGAAGAAAATAATAGAAGATTTTCAAAAACTACATGAAAATGAAGAACGGATCGAACGACAGCTTGAACTTGAAGAAGCTCAAAAAGCAAAGGAAGAAGCAAAAAAGGCTTTACAAGAAGCGAATAAATTAAAACAAGAAGCTAATAAACAAGTAGAAGAAGCTGAGAAGAAATTTGAAGACGCGAATAGACGAGTTGCAGATGCGAATAAACAAGTAGAAGAAGCCAATAAACAAACTGAACTTGAAACAAAAAGAGCCGACGTAGCAGAGAAACAGATTCAAGACATGATCCTTCGCCTTTCTAGTACAATGGATGTAAAAGCCATGGCTATACTATTGAATATGTCTGTGGATGAAATTAAAAAGTATATATAAAAAAAGAAAAGTCACTATTTGTGACTTTCTCTGTTTTCTAGACTGGCCTTAACTAAACCCACAAATAATGGGTGTGGACGGTTTGGTCTAGATTTAAATTCAGGATGATATTGTACACCAATGTAGAATGGGTGATTCTTATGCTCAATTGCTTCAACCAATTGTTTATCTGGACTTGTTCCGACAATCATCATATCGTTACGTTCAAATTCAGAACGATATTCATTGTTGAATTCATAACGATGACGATGTCTTTCATCAATCATATCTTTTTTGTAGCAAGACCAAATATTTGTATCGGCTCTTAATGAACATGGATAAGATCCTAAACGCATGGTTCCGCCTTTACGAATATCATTACTTTGATCTTCCATGAAATCAATGATTGTATGTTTACTTTGTGGATCAAATTCAAAAGAGTTGGCATCTTTTAAACCTAATGCACTGCGGGCAAAGGCAATGGCTGCAATCTGCATACCTAAACAGATACCTAAATAAGGAATTTGTTTTTGTCTTGCGTAAGTGGCTACACTGATCATACCTTCAATACCACGATCGCCAAAACCACCTGGTAAAATGATTCCATCTGTATCTTTAAAGACTTCATCTAAGTTGGCATTTTCTAATCCTTCCGAATCAATCCATTGAATGTTGACTTTGGCATGATTTTCAAAACCACCATGATACAAGGCTTCACTGACAGATAAATAGGCATCGTGTAAGGCAACATATTTACCAACTAAGGCAATATTTACAGGTTTGGTGCTTGCCTTAATGTTATCGACAACTTGTTGCCATTCACTTAAATCTGGCTTACGTATTTCAAGGCCTGTCTTTTCACAGACAATATCTGCAAGATTTTGTTCTTCTAACATAAATGGTACTTCATATAGAGAAGGAAGTGTCTTGTTTTGGATGACACAACGTTTTTCAACATTACAGAATAATGAAATTTTGTCTAATACAGACTGAGGAATCGTTTCATCACAACGTGCTACAATGATATCTGGATTGATACCATAAGATTGTAATTCTTTTACGGAATGTTGAGTTGGTTTTGATTTATATTCCTGTGAACCCGAAATATAAGGGATGTAAGTGACATGGATGAACAGACAGTTTTTACGACCAACCTCTAAGGCAACCTGACGAATGGATTCTAGAAATGGTAAGCTTTCAATATCGCCAGTCGTACCACCAATCTCGGTAATTACGACATCAGCAGCTGCATGTTCTCCTGCACGAATTACGAAACTCTTGATTTCATTGGTAATATGAGGAATAACTTGAACGGTTTCACCAAGATATTTTCCATCACGCTCCTTATTAATGACATTCCAATAGACACGTCCAGTGGTAAGGTTGGAATACGTATGGAGGTTTTCATCAATAAAACGCTCATAATGACCTAGATCCAGGTCGGCTTCTAATCCATCATCTGTGACATATACTTCACCATGTTGGAAAGGAGACATTGTTCCGGGATCCACATTGATATAGGGATCGAGCTTTTGACTTGTTACCTTGTAGCCACGTGACTTTAAAAGGCGGCCTAGACTTGCTGCACTGATACCTTTACCCAGGCCAGAAACAACACCTCCTGTTACGAAAATGTACTTTGTACTCATTTGTTTCACCTCTACTTTTTTCTTTTAACTCGTGAATTTTACACCTATGAAAAAAAGATGTAAATAAAAAATTTAAAAAAATGATTTTCAATGTAAAAGATAGTATAATAAATTCGATTTGAGGTGGTTTTGATGGACCTACATGAAAAAGAAAAAATGTACCAAAGACTCATTATTTTTACCTTATTAATCGGTATGGTCATCTATTATTTTGAAAAAATCGTTGATTTTTTGGCATGGATCGGGGCAATGTGTCTGCCATTTTTATTTGGTGCAGGACTTGCCTTTGTGTTTAATATTATATCGAACAATCTCATGCGCTATTTAATCAAATGGTTTGATATTAAAGATACAAAGATTAAAAGAGTCCTATCCAATATTTTATCCATCTTCATTGTGTTTGCCGTGTTTGCCGCCTTTGTCGGTATTGTCATACCTAAGATTCTATTTTCGATTCAATTGTTGATGTCAAACTTTCCACAGATGATCTATGAATTCTATATATGGCTTTTAGATATCACAAAACATGTAGATGTAATGCACAACTTTTTACAACACTTAGATATCAATGCCTTTAGTACATTTGCGATTGATAATGTGAGTAAAAAAATCAGTTCCTGGCTTGTATCTGGAGGAGCCAATGATATATTTGGATCCATTTTTATGATTTTATCCACTACATTTTCTTGGTTTGCGCAAGCCTTTATCGCAATCGTATTCTCGTTTCTATTGTTGTTTAATAAAAAACAAGTGGTTCGTGAAACAAAATCTTTATTAAAGGCCTATCTTCCAGAAAAGGATTATGAAAAAACACGCCACATATTAAAGTTGATCATTCGTATTTTTACAAGTTATGTAGGCGGAACCTGTTTGGAATGCTTGATTTTAGCCAGTTTAGTTACTGCAGGGTCTTTGATCATGAAGATTCCATATGCATTTTTAATAGGACTAGTCGTAGGTATTGGAGCTCTTGTGCCAATGTTTGGCGCCTTGGTTGCCGCTCTATTATGTACTTTCTTTATTGCGATAACGTCTCCTGTACAAGGATTTACATTCATTGTTATGTTTATTTGTATTCAACAAGTTGAAGGGAACTTTATCTATCCGCATGTTGTTGGTAAGTCTGTAGGCTTTCCACCTATGTATATCATTGTGGCCATCACCATTGGAGCCAATGTAGCAGGTATTATTGGAATCATCATTTTTATTCCAATTTGTTCATGCATCTATCAGCTGGTAAGTGAAGATGTGTTAACTAGGCTTCAAAAAGTGAAAGAAGTATCCGATTAATTTGACATAAATGATGTCTATATAAGATGTATCCTTTGAGTATAGAAAGAAGGGTACAATATGAACGCAGAAAAAAGATTAGCTATGGATTTATTAGATGCTGTATGGAAAGAAGATGTACAAGGAGTTGAAAACTGCCTAGAACTTGGAGCAAGTCCAAGCTGGGTATTTAATGGATATCCTATTTTGATGCATGCCATCAGTATTGGAAATGAAGAAATTGTAAATATTTTAATTGATGCCGGAGCCATTCAGAAACAAGAAGCTTTAGGCTTTGCGCTTGAAAGAGGGATTGGTCAAATGATACGTCCACTTGTATTTCGTGGTATTGTTCCTAAACATTTTGAACCAAAAAAAGGCTTTGGCTACTATCCCCAAAGATTTTGCAGCACGCACTAAAAGGAGATAAAAAATGAATCGAACAAACTTATGCATTCGCATGTTACAACTATTAAAGGCAAGAGGGAAAATGAACACAACACAGCTTGCGACAGAACTTGAAGTCAATCCACGTAACATTCGTGAATTTAAAAAAGAGCTTGTACTAGCTGGATATAATGTAGAAGAAGTAAAGGGACGTTATGGAGGATACATCTTAAATGATGAATACGATCTTCCTGTCACTATTTTTAGTGACGAACAAAAGGATGCTTTGGTGCAATCCTATAAGTTTATGCGTACACAAAAAGACTTTAAACCCCTTCCACTATATTGTGATGCGATGGATAAGATTATTTCGACAAGCAAGATTTCATCCAACGATTCCTTACACTATATGTCCAATTCTATGGAATTAGACGAAAAAATCTCCCACATGATTGATAAGACGCAACAAGCCATGAACCATGGTCTTTGCGTTCTTTTGTCGTACCAGTCTTTACAGGATGAAGCCCCTAAACAATTTGAGGTTGAACCCTATGAAATCATTCACTACCATAAGTCGTATTATTTAATTGGTTTTTCTTTATTAAGAAAAGACTATCGCATGTACCGTTTTAGTTCGCAACGTATGTTTTCATGTGAAATTTCATCGAGACACTTTATTCGAGATAATCACTTTCATTTAAGCAACTACATCGGGGAACATTCTTTGATTCCTTTGGATTTAAAACTTGTGAAAGTGAGAGTTTACCATGAAAATAATGGGCTTCGCTTATTTAAAGAAAAATATTGGGGCAATAAACTACAAGCCATCAATAAACAAGAAGCGTACACAGACTTTGAGTTCTATACAGACGACATGTCAAACTTGTATCAGTCCTTATTTTCTATGAGTGATCAAATGGAGCTTTTAGGTCCTGAAGATGTAAAAATTGCTTATTTGTCTCGTGTTCAAAAAATATTAAATGCGTATAGGGATGAAAAGAATTAAAAATTGAAGTACAATAGATATGGTGAATTTTTTATGTTACATGTATCAGATTTAATGCGTGAAATGAAATGTGACTGTTTTTGTTGGAACAGCGCCCACAATTCACTTCACCAGGAAAGTTTTTATAAAATGGATTGTCCATTCTCCGATCTATGGCGAAATTATTTGAATGCGAATGAGTGTGGCTTAGGTCATTCCATGGATTCAAACGAACAATCTTTAAAATTATTAGAAGAAAACGAAGTTGTATGTTTTGCACGCTTTGAATATAAGGAGTGTCGAACAAAGATTCCTTATCTTAAAAAATTAGAGAATGGATATATGGCCGTGTATCCACATTTGAGTGCGTATCCTAAAGAAAATGAAGCATTGATCATGAAGGTCAATCAAATGATTCTTTCGCATTGTGGCGTAGACATTGTCGAAAATCGCATTGTCTATTTAAACAAAGAATATGTTCGTCAGGATGCGTTGGATTTAAATGAACTGTTATGTATCAGCGACAAACTATTCAATAAGCGCAACCACTTATCGAAAACAATTGCCGAATGTATGGAAGAAGTGGATGTGGATTTGGATAGTTGGATTGAAAGAACAAAAGAAATTTTAAATCGACCAAGTGTTACACCAGTACGCACAAAACAATGTACAGCCTTAAGAAGGTGCAACTACTATTCTGTATGTTTTGATGAATCTAATGAACCGGACGACTCGATTTTATTCTTTACAACCAATCAACATAAGTTGGATGCGTATGATCGTGGTATTCGTCATATTCATGAGTTGCCATTGAATCAAATTGAAGGATTCCGCCTTCAATATGCGCAATATATGGCTAGTAAAACGCAAAAACCATTTATGGATCGTGCCGCTTTACAGGTATGGATGAAACAAATCAAATATCCAATTTCGTATTTGGATTTTGAATGGGATACCTTTGCGGTACCACCCTATATGAATATGAAGCCTTTTGACGTATTATGTTTTCAATATAGTCTTCATGTAGAAACTTCGGATGGAAATTTAACTCATTATAACTTCTTTGAATCCAAAGATTGCCGTCGCCATTTTATTGAACAATTGATCAAAGACCTTCCTAAAACGGGAACGATTCTTGTTTATAATATGGAGGGAGCTGAAAAGCTGAGATTGAAACAATTAGCGAGTCAATTTGAAGAATATAGGGAAGAATTAGAGTCGATTTGTTCAAGAATGGTGGATTTATCAAAACCATTTGAGGCAGGACTCTACTACAATTCAAAAATGCGTGGTCATTATTCTTTGAAGAGTATATTGCCTGTATTCTCAAAAGATGTTTCTTATCATGATTTGGATATTCAAAATGGTTTAAATGCTGTGTTTGCGTATCGTACATATGATGAGAAGGACGAAAAAGAGAAAAAAGATGTAAAAGAAGCAATTTCAACATATTGTCAGATGGATACTTATGCTGAATATGTTGTATATCATGGCTTGATCAAGGAGGTAGAAAAAGATGCCTAATATTATTACTCATACTTTATTTGCGCAGGAAATCTTTGATAAGGTGGATGAAAATACGCATGATTTATTTGAACCTAGACTACACTTATTAGAAATTGGTTCAAATGGACCGGACTTTTTATTTTTTCATGGTATGAATCCAAAAGATTTCTTTAAAAAGAGTGATTTACGTGTTTCAGGAAGTATGTTTCATGCGGGTCATGTGAATGAATTTTATCAAAAAGCTTTGATTTCTATTCGCAATGAAGCGGATGAAGAAATCAAAAAAGATATGATGACTTATGTTTGTGGGCATTTATGTCACTGGGCATTGGATGCGACAAGCCATCCATATGTGTTTTATCGCACGGGAACTTGCAAAGGCAAGAGTGCGTGGTATCATCATCGTTTTGAATCGTTGATTGATGCGATCATGTTGAAGGTGAAAAAAGAATGTACGATTGAAGATTTTAAATTCTATGAAATCAGTGATGCATCTAAAGAAGAAGCTCGTGCCATTGCACGTATCTATGTGCCTGCGATCCGTCAGATTCTAGGCTTTGAAATCAAGCCTCATCAAATCATGGAAAGCTTGAAGGATTGGCACTTTATTGAATCCTTATTCTATGATGCTTCTGGAGATAAGCTAAAGGCACTTCAAACATTAGAGACTTTCACCAAAGCCTACAATTCATTGTCTGGATATATCGTACCGAATGAGCCAGATGATCCATATGATGCGATGAATTTATTACATACTCGTTGGGTACATCCAAGTGATGATACGTTGGTTTCAACTGAAAGTTTCTTCGACTTATACGATAAAGCCCAGCTTCTTGCGATGGAGGCAATTCGTTTATTCTTAGCGGCATGTGAGAATCCTGATTTAGATGATGATTTATTAAATCTAATTAAAGACCGAAACTATAATTTGGGTACAAATGATCACAAGGAAATGATAAATTTTGATTTAATTTACGAAAAGTAACTGGAAGGGTTTACAAGTTTTTCGATTAGGCGTATTATAAAGGTGGTAAGAGAAAGAAAGTATGGCTCACCTTTCGACTCAATATCCATCTTGTGTGTATATATCCTTCCTTAAAACACATAAGAAATTACTTTATCGATCCTTTCGATGAGAGAAAGCACTTCGGTGCTTTTTTTCTTTTTCTTGACAATTTTTTTGCGTGATATAAAATAATTTAGGTTATACATACAATTTTAAAGGAGTTAATAAACATGATTAGTTCAAATGATTTAAAACCAGGTCTTACAATTTTAGTCGATGGCGAAATCTATACGGTTTTAGAAGCATCACAAAATAAAACAGCTCGTAGTGCCATGGTTGTTAAGGCGAAAGTTCGTAATGTTCGTACTGGAAGTAATGTTGAATTGTCTTGGGGTGGTGGCGAAAAGGTTGAACCAGCTCAGATTGAAAAAAGAGAAATGCAGTATTTATATGATACAGATGAAGCTATGGTATTTATGGATAATGAAACATATGACCAGGTTGAAATTCCTATGGATCGTTTAAAATGGGAAAGAAACTTTATTGTTCCAAATTCAAACGTAAATATTTCTAGCTATGAAGGTGAAATCTTAGGTGTTATTTTACCGGATAAGGCAACATTGAAAGTTGTTGAATGCGAACAGGCGGTAAAGGGAGATACAGCGACAAGTGCTAGTAAAAATGCAGTATTAGAAACTGGATTAGAAGTAAAAGTTCCTTTATTCATCAACCAAGATGAAATGATCGTTGTCAACACAAACGACGGAAAATATTCAGGACGTGCAAAATAGGCAATCGCCTATTTTTCTTTTTTTGCGAGATAGTGTATAATAGTAGGGAATGTTTAGGAGGTACTTATGACTCAACTTTCAAGAAAACAAAAGTATCAAGAACTTAGAGATCGTTTAGATGAAGAAACAACTGCTGCTCAAGCGCAGCCAGTGAAACTACAAAGATTATCGCGTGTAGATAGTGGCTCACATGCCAACAAACCATTGTATCCACATGATACAGTGCGTGTTTCGCCTACTGTAAAAGAAATGCCTACATCTCCAGTGATGGAAGATTTGCTTGGAGAAGTGAAGCAATATAATATTGATAATGGAAATCGTATCACAGATGATACACAGATCAATATTTTAAAACAGTTAGACACAACAAGTAGTGATACAATGAAGAGAAATCAACATGTGATTCCTATGGATACAGATGATGAAGATTTAGGTTCAACAATGAAGATTTCAAAGCCAAGACAGACAATCACTCGTCAAGAACCTAAAGAAGAAAAAATCGTTCTTACAAGTCAGGATGTAGAGGATGTTAAAAAGCCAGTGGATGATGAATTGGATTTGATGTATCTTTCTCATGATGATTTTGATAAAACGGAAGAACAGCCTAAAAAGGATAAGAAGAAAAAGTCAAAGCGCAAAAAAGAAAAGCGTGATGAACTTGAATCTATGCCTAGCGCAAAAATGCGTATGAAAACTTCTGATTTTGAAAAGGCTAGCAGCCATAAAGAAAAGAAGAGTTCAGAAATCGTATTGAATGTCGTTTTAGCTATATTGATCTTAGCTTTAGTTGCGATCATTGGCTATTTAGTATGGACATTTAAGAATATTTAATGAGGATGGACATGAAAAAAATTAATATTGCGATTGATGGCCCTAGCGGGGTCGGTAAAAGTACGATTGCGGATATTGTTGCAGAAAAGTTAAATATGCGCCATTTAGATACGGGTGCTATGTATCGTTGTGTGGCGTATAAAACATTAAAAGATGGAGTCAATATTCAAGATGAAAAGGCAATGTCGGATTTGATGGACACAATTGACATTCATTTTGATGAAGATAACCATGTATATTTAGATGGGGAAGATGTATCTAAAGAAATTCGTATGAATAATGTATCTATGCAGGCTAGTAAAACAAGCCAGCTTGGTATTGTGCGTAAAAAATTAGTGAATCTTCAACAAAAAGTATGTGCCAATAAAGGTTTTATTGTAGATGGTAGAGACATTTGTTCTGTTGTTTTGCCAGATGCAGAAGTAAAGATCTTTATGAGTGCATCGAGTAAGGCTAGAGCCCAAAGAAGATATGATGAATATATTTCAAAGGGAATCGATGCTGATTATGAAACGATCTATCAGGATATTGTCGCAAGAGACTATCAGGATATGCATCGTGAAATTTCGCCTTTAGTAAAAACAGAAGATGCGATTGAAATTGATACTTCCGATTTAACAATTGATGAAGTCGTTTCAAAAGTATTAGATATAGTTGGATAATGTAGAAAGGGGACCACAATATGATTCGAGGTACTGTGGCCATCGTAGGTCGGCCAAACGTCGGAAAATCAACGATATTCAATCGATTGATTGGACAAAGAAAGAGCATTGTAGATGACACACCCGGAGTAACGAGAGATAGAATTTATGGTGAAGTGGAATGGCTGACACAAACTTTTCGCTTGATCGATACGGGTGGTATTCAAATTGAGGACCAGGCATTTGCCCAGGAAATCAATATGCAGGTAGATATTGCGATTGAAGAAGCGGATGTCATTATTTTCTTAACTTCTGCCAAAGAAGGAGTAATGACAGATGATACGATTATCGCAAGAAAACTGCAAAAGTGTAAAAAGCCAGTTATTTTAGCTTGCAACAAAGTGGATAATCCAGAAATGCAGATGAATGTATATGAATTCTATGCGTTAGGTCTAGGAGATCCTATTGCGATTAGTGGGGCACATGGCATTGGACTTGGCGACTTGTTGGATGTCGTGATGGAAAAACTTCCAGAAAAAGATATTGCTCCATATGAAGGAATTACTTCATTCTGTTGTATTGGTCGTCCTAATGTTGGAAAATCAAGCTTGGTAAATTCCATCTTAAAAGAAGATCGTGTTATAGTATCCAATGTAGAAGGTACTACGCGTGATGCGATTGATACGCCATTCTTTGTTGATGATAAAGAATATATGATCATTGATACGGCAGGTATTCGTAAAAAAGGTAAAATCTATGAGAATATTGAAAAATATTCGATCTTACGTGCTTTAAGTGCAATTGATCGTAGTAATGTCGTGTTATTCTTGATTGATGGTGAAAAGGGTATTCGTGATCAAGATAAGCATGTGGCTGGTCTTGCGCATGATGCTGGTAAAGGTGTTATCATTGTCTACAATAAGTGGGATACAGTTGAAAAAGATGAGAAGACCATGTCAAAGATTGAAAAGGAAATTCGTGCTCAATTCTTGTATTTGAATTATGCACCAATTGCGTTTACTTCTGCACTTACAGGAAGTAAAGTGAATCAATTGATTCCTTTGATTGATCAAGTGCATGATGCATGTACATTGCGTATTCCAACCAATGTATTAAATGATGTCATTTTGGATGCACAGATGATGAATCCGGCAAAACCTCACTTGGGAAAACAATTAAAGATTTATTATGCGAGCCAAGTTGCGGTTGAGCCACCGACAATTGTCTTATTTGTCAATGATCCAGAATTATTGCATTTTAGTTATGCTCGTTATATT